>Ga0214542_1009452_pt1 | contig 15082 bp, 9 predicted proteins | sample CNSS1metaG_FD_160096 | JGI IMG/M metagenome (GOLD analysis project Ga0214542, IMG submission 160096) | Root nodule microbial communities from cowpea collected in UCLA plant growth center, Los Angeles, California, USA - CNSS1 | ecosystem: Host-associated > Plants > Roots > Nodule | place: USA... | reverse complement strand
GTGGTGAAGGTGTGGGGGGTGGGATTGTATTCACTTTCTTCCTCTGTAGGCTGGAAAGCCGGAGACTTCACAGCTTCAGAGGTTTCTTTGGCTTTTCCCTTCAGGTTGGGATCCGCCTCGATCCTTCACCTGAGGCGAGAGTTCTCTTGTCTCAGCGCCTCCATTTCTTCAGCATTACGCTTCTTCAGGTTTGCGAGTTCTTGTTGCATCTTTACCTGGCCGTCTAGGATGGCGGCCAAGTCAGGGGTGATGCTGGGAGGTCCAGAGGGACCAACGTCTGCTTGCTTGTTCGCTCCAGCTCTGTTGCGGGTAGAAACCATCTTCAGAGAAAAAACGGGTACTAAAGGTGTTCGTCTTGTGCCCCACGGTGGGCGCCAATTGTTCCTGCAGAGAACAAATAAGATAGGTTAGGCACAAGCGTCACCTTACCATGTAGTCCGCTATCTTCTCAGTTGGCCTCTTCCCGGTCGATACATGTCAGCTTGAACCCAGGAGGGGTTACCTGCAGAAGAGTCTCCAAAGCTCAAGTAAGTCAAAGCTCTCAGAGAGTCAAATCAGTGATTAATGAATGCGTACCTTTAAATGATGGGGTCCACGCGTATTTATAGAGCATTAATGACGTTTGACTATTTCATGGGTTGAGCCTTGACTTGGGCTCTAGGTGGGGCTTGCGAGTGGGCCAGGGCCCAAACCCAGGCCCTTAAGATTTATTGAATGCGGGGGCTTCATCATACTGAGTGTATTGAAGTTTACTTATTTGGTCGAGTTTGGCTAGGTACGGTACAATTTTCATACTGATAACATGGCTCAACCTCCTCCACCTCATGAGAGAACCATGAGTGAGCTCACTGCACCAAAGTTCACTTATGATAGTTTATGCATTCAATACCTTTAGGAGGAAGTTCCATATGTGCTAAAAATTGGTTTAATACACTTGTTGCTAAAGTTTCATGGTCTTACAGGTGAGGACCCGTGCAAACACTTGAAGCAGTTTCATGTCGTGTGTTCCACCATGAAGCCTGCAGATGTCCAGGAGGACCATGTATACTTGAAGGCTTTCCCTCATTCGTTGAAGGGTAATGCGAAAGACTGGTTGTACTACCTTGCACCCAGGTCCATCACGAGCTGGGATGACCTGAAGAGATTGTTCCTTGCCAAGTTCTTCCCTACTTCAAGGACAATAGCCATAAGGAAGGAAATTTCTGGCATCAAGCAGCAATCTGGGGAGACCCTCTATGAGTACTAGGAGAGGTTCAAGAATCTCTGTTCAAGCTGCCCACACCATCAGATATTTGAACATCTCCTTCTGTGGTATTTTTATGAAGGCCTACACCACATGGATCGAAATATGATTGATGCCGCAAGTGGTGGTGCTCTTGGTAACATAACCCCAGCTGTAGTCAAACAACTAATAGAGAACATGGCTTCAAATTCTCAACAATTTGGCGAAAGGAGTGATGCCATAGTTGTTAGAGGTGTTCATGATGTAGGGGCAACCCAGTACACGAAGAAGTTGGAAAGTAAAATTGATGTTCTTACCACACTGGTCAACCAACTTGCTTCCAATCAGAGAGCTCCAGCTGCAAGAGTTTGTGGCCTTTGTACATCTGTTGATCATTTTACAGACTTTTGCCCAGCATTGCAACAACATGCTGCTGCTTCTTCTTCTACACCAGTGGATACCCTTCAGGCCTGTGCAGCTAATCTTTTCAACAACAATAGGCCCCAACATCAACAACAAAACCACCATGATTTTTCAACAAACATATATAATCCAGGATGGAAGAATCACCCTAATTTGAGATGGGGAAACCACGGAAACCAAGGCAACCAGCAGCAACAAAACCAACCATTTCAAAATGTGCAGCCACCTCCACAACAAAGAGCTGCACCTGCACAGGCTGCTCCGGTTCCACCTGTACACACACCAGCTCTTGCTGCAGCACCTGCACCTTCTTCTTCTACTTCATTGGAGGAGTTGGTCAGGATGATGACCCTTCAAAATATGCAATTCCAGCAGGAGACTAGGGCCTCAATCCAGAGTTTGACAAATCAAATAGGGCAGATGGCCACTCAGCTAAACCAAGCACAGGCTCAGAATTTTGACAAGTTGCTATCACAGACGGTGGCGAATCCACAAAATGTGAGTGCCATTACATTGAGATCTGGGAAGAACATTGAAGTTCCCAGTCCTGAGCATACACCTCAAAAGGAAGTCGACCCTGCCACACTTCAGAGAAAGCGTGATGCTCATGCAGGTCCTTCCACCTCTATTGTTGCACCTTCCATACCTCTCCCTTTCCCTCCAAGAGCCATTCCAAGCAAAAAGATGGAAGAGGTTGACAGGGAGATCTTAGAAACATTTAGGAAGGTGGAGGTGAACATACCTCTGTTGGATGCCATTAAACAGATTCCCAGATATACAAAGTTTTTGAAGGAGCTATGCACGCACAAGAGGAGGCTAAAGGGGAACGAAAAGATCAGCATGGGGAGAAATGTGTCAGCATTGATAGGTAAATTTGTTCCTCAGATTCCTGAGAAGTGAAAGGACCCAGGTACATTTTGTGTACCTTGCATCATAGGTAACAATAAATTTGAAAATGCAATGCTTGATCTTGGTGCTTCAATAAATGTAATGACGTTGTCTATTTTTAAATCTCTTTCTCTTGGACCCCTGCAACCTACGGGTGTGGTGATTCAGTTGGCAAATAGAAGTGTTGCCCACCCCGCAGGTTTGGTTGATGATGTTTTGGTTCGTGTTGGTGAATTGATTTTCCCTGCTGATTTTTACATTCTTGATATGGAAGAGGGATTTTCACATGCTTCTGCACCAATCATTTTAAGCAGACCATTTTTGAAAACTGCACGAACCAAGATTGATGTCCATGCAGATACTTTGTCCATGGAGTTTGATGATATTGTTGTGCAATTTAACATTCTGGATGCCATGAAACATCCTTCTGAGGATCACTCTGTTTTTCACATGGATATTATTGATGATGTTGTTGATGGACTTATTTCTGATTTCCACGCTTTGCATGCATTAAAACATTCATTTGTGTCTGAGTTATTTGAATTTGCATGCATTGATGTTCTTGATTCTGATTTTGATGTTGATTATGATGTGGATGATGTTGAATTTGAATATGTTGAGTTTGACTCACTAGGTGCTTCAGATAGAGATCCTCTCCTCTATATTGTCAGAATGGTCTAATCTTTTTTTCAAAAAGTCAAATTTGCAAAAAGAATTTGGTTTCCCGAGTCGGGACCCTCCACATGGTAACGGTCACCGAATACTGACCCTCTCCTATGGATTAGTCTAATATTATTTTTCAAAAATTAAAAAAATATGGTTTTTAGGTCGAACCCTCTACATGGTAATGGTCATCGATTATTTTGGATATAGACCCTTTCCTCAAGATTGGTCAAATTTGTTTTTTTTCCAAAAAGTAAAAAAAAATGGTGTGTTGGATGGAGACCATCTACTTAGTAATGGTTACCTAGTTCCTTTCGTTTAGATATAGACCATCTCCTTTGGAATGGTCAAGTTTGTCTTTAAATTTGTCTTCTTTTGAAACCTGAACGAAATTATTGTTTTTATCTTTACTTATCTTTTACTACAATAATATGAAAAAGTCAAAATTTAATATTATCTAGTATAATCTAAATAAAGAAAGGCAGTTGTCAACATCCAATTTTGTCCGGGTAATAAATTTTTTCAAAAAACAATGCAAAAAAGAATAAATGTTTTTTAGTTAATGGTAAATAAAAAAAAAGGTGAAATAAAATTTTTTCAAAGACTTTCAAACTTTAATTTTAGTAAAAAAAAAGAGAGAGATAAAAATAAGAAGGAAAAAAGAAGAAGGAAGAGCGCAATTTGTTTAATTATCACACTCTTTTTCTTGAGCCCACAACTCAACATATCTTCTACCCTTTTTCTCATAGAGAAATTAGTTATATGATTCTAATAATTAAAAGCAATATCTTTCTTAGTTTTGAAATGGTGATTTATGCCAAGAAGGAGGGGGTTTGAATTGGCTATTTAAAACTTTTTTGAAAGCTTAAAACTCTTATCAATTGAATTAAATAGACTGGAAAGTTATGATGTAAAAGCAGCAGACTAGTACACTTTCAATTGGTTAAAAAATAAAACAGTAGACTAATTTGTTCTTAAGCAATGAAACAATCAATTAAAAACGCAAATGAGTCGGCTAAAATACTGGAGATTTAGGCAAAATTCACATATTTAACTCAAACAACAATCTTTTACATACAAGACTTGTTTCGATCAATATTTTTAACAAGTATACAGTCTCAGATTGCACAAGAACGCATTAAATCACACCAAAGAATGAATTGCTTGGTTTTCTTTAGTTTTTAAAAAGATTCAAAGTGAGTGAGATGAGGGAGAGAGAATTGCTCAATTATTTTTATACTGGTTCACTCAATCACAAGGCTACATCTAATGTATCAGGACAACTTGAGCCTGGTTTCCACTATTTTCAAAAGTTTTACAAATCACACACCAAGATTACACTTTTAAACAAAGAAACTCACAGGATTTTTGACTCACAAAAATCTAGTACACATCCTGCAAGAATCACACTTACAGGCCTGAAATCAGATCAGGCAAACCAACTAGAGGCACAAGAAAATCCAAACCTAATGGTGGTTGTCCCTAGCTAACCATGCATGTGTTCTTCAAGCTACTCACAAGCCAAAATGCCTCCAAGATCAACGAATATATTCAAACAACGAGTTGCAATTGTGTATTGTAAAGAGAGAGAGAGTTTTCCAAAGAAGAATGACAAAGTTTCGTGCTAAAAAACTCAAAAACATTACTCTGCTCTCGAAAACACAACATATATAGTCTGGTTTAAGTGAAATCAGTCGATTGAGTTTTCCGTACAAACAGCTAATTTCACTTGACGTAACTGAAATCAGTTGATTGAAAAATAATTCAACTAACTGAATGCATTCATACCAAAAATTATATATTGCAAGCCTTTTCACTTGTTAAAACCCATTTCAACAAATTAAAAGAGACACACAAAGGCACACCAACATGATATAACACTAAAATATTACATTTAACATATTATTTTCAGATTTAACACTCTAAAAACTTAATCTTCCAATGGATCTTCATCAATCTTCATCAAACACCTATGATCTTCATTCACATGGCTTTATCAATTCTTTGCTTCAAGCTTGCTTGTGACAATAATCTCTTCATATAATTAAAATTAATATTACTAATTGGGATTGATTTTATGATATGATTTATTAATGGTCAGAATAAATACTACCGATCTTGTTTGATATTGTGTTCTGATTTGCTATTATTTGATTTCCAAAATGTGATGCTATCATGACCAATTTCTTCTTTATATTGTTCATTACAATTAAGGCTAGGATTGCATTGATATTGCAATTTGTGAATATAAATAGACAATTTGTCACATGAAAAGGGATAAAAAAAAAAAAGAGAGAAAACAAAATATTCTCTACACTTTCTCTCTCCTTCTCATTACCACCCACACAGACACACCTTTTTTTATCTCTCTTGAAAAACAAAATTAGGAAAAAAGGCAAGAAAAAAAAAAGTAGTTATAATATACAAAATGAGAAAGTGAGATTGATACAAGAGAAGAGGAATTGAAAAGTGTAGAAGGTATGCCACTGTTGTTATTTTCTTTTTATTTATTCATTCCTTTTTTCTTATATTATCTTTTAATCTTGAACGCGTTTTTGTTTTACACCTAACTTCATTTCTTTTGGTGTTTGTCCGACTGCTTACGTTGCGTGACACCAATTTTTCAAATTTCTTTTTTCTAAAAAATATAAAAAAAGTAAAGAACTAAAGATAAAAAACATTTTTCTTTCCACATCCTTTTATTATTATTTTTTAATTAAATATTTTTAAAACCACATCTTTTTGCTAATTAAAGGTATCCTCTTAAGACGGACGTTGTTAGATGCTACCCCAAACCTCTTATTTTAATATTTTACTTTTGGTTTGTCGTCTTGTCACGATTTCGGTTGCGACAACCCTCAATGTACCTATCTACTGAGTAAGGACCTTAAAGGACCTCTACCCATAATTGATTGAAGAGGAAACACTTTTTGCTTGCCCCTAGGTGGTAATCACTATGAATGAAAGAGAAGTGATGATGGCGGCATCATGGTTCAACATCGGATTCATGATTTGAACGGCGGAAAAACTTTGTGAAGCCTCCAATCTTCGATCTATCGGTGAAGATCAAAGAATCTTGCTCGTCGGAAGACTTTGTAGCACTTTGTGGAAGCGGTGTGGTTCTCTTTTGGTGGAAATGGGATGGTTCAGTGTGGAATGAGATAATTAGGCGACAAAGCGGCTTAACAAGCTTCCTCAATATCCATCAATGGTTGAAGCCGGTAGCCTTCACTCACACTCACTCTCGGTCCTCCCAAAAGGGAGGAACCCAAATGCTAGGGTTGGTGAACTTTGAAAGGAGAGGAAAACTCTCTCTTAATTCAATTCAAAGCTCATTTCAAGTGGTAGCTAAACCTCTATCTAAAGACGAAAGAGGCAACTTCTTACAAGGAAAACAAAATGTTAACCCTAACAACCAAACAAAAGGATTGTGGCCCTCTCGTGGTGAACTAACCCTAATAGCTAATGAGCTACAGAAGAGAAAACCTTAGCGAGTTAGGCTACAGAGTTATGCCTCTGAATCAAAAGTAGTCTCGGCCCATTTGAGACATGTTCTTGGACTATCGTGACCTGCATTTGTGGCAGGCCCAACCTAAGTTGTTGTTGGATGAAGTTGACTGGGGGCTTCTCCCTACACCCCCAAAAATTCCTCTATACCCCCAAAAATGACATTATTGACCCTAATTAATTTTTTACCTGTCTTAGTGGTTGGGATGATTAAACTGAATTTAGTGTGACTGGTATTTACTGCAGCGCTGCACCCCCAATTCCTCACATCCGCTTTGTTTCTTCTCCTTCCTCCGTTCTCATTATTATGTCACTAGAAAGTGGTATTTGTAGTGGTAGTGGTCCCTGTCATCCACAGGTGGTTCAAATTTCTTAAAACTTTCCTCATTATCTTGCACGTTCAAGGTTAGTATTGCTTTAATGTTTTAATTAATGGTTTGTTGGAATCTTTGCCTGTTTCCATTGATTTTGATATTTCATTTTGTGATCACTACGGATGTCGAGATCCGTTTCAATAAAATGTGAAACGGATGTGGACATCCGTTTGGTTTTTTTGTTTTTTTTTTTTTTGTGAAACGCATGTCGAAATCCGTTTCAAAAAGATGTGAAACGAATGTCGACATCTGTTTCGTTACTTTTTGAGCTTTTTACTGAAATAGATGTCGAGATCCGTTTTAGAAAAGTGCAAAACAAATGTTGATATTCGTTTCACTAAATTTTTCAAAAATAATTTAAGGAAACCGATGTCGACATTCGTTTCGCACTTTTCTGAAACGGATCTCGACATCCATTTCAGTAAAATTCGGGTTTTTTTCCTAAAACGGATGTCGAGATCCGTTACAGAAAAATTTGAAACGGATGTCGACATCCGTTTTGTTAAAATTTGTGATTTTCTGATACATCGCGGATGTTGACATCCGCTTCATAAAAGTCTGAAATGGATGTCGACATCTGTTTCATTAAAATTTATGTCATACGGATGTCAATTTACGTGCATAGTGGTGAAAGTGCTGCAGCGAATCGCTCAGAGTGGAAGCATCATCATCATGTCTATTCACCAACCTAGCTACACAATCTTAGGCTTGTTGGACCACTTAATCTTCCTCTCCCACGGTAACACCGTCTACAGTGGCACCAAGAGTTTAGTGGACTTCAACAAATTGTGGCAGCTGAAAGAAAAAAACTTGGTTCAGTCCGAGAATGATCACAAGCCCAAACCATCTTTGAAGGACGTCATCAGCGCTAGCATTTCCAGAGGGAAACTGGTGTCTTCATTCATTCTATTAAATATAAAAACTTTTGAAGTTGCCACCAACAACGCCTAATGGAGACAACACCTGCAATGTGGACTCACCTCTTTGCCTTAAATGCATGGACCTTCCAATTAGGCCTCACATCTTTATTATTTATGTTGTGGGGTACCCCACACACACCTCTCTTCATCCATTTAATATCTGCAATCTCTTTCTTTTCACACCCATTGTATATGCATTTATTTGCTCTTTAGCTTCAATGAATAGGGAAAAGAGAAATACAACAATACTCTTCCTTTTGATAATTTGTAACTCATTATAGTTTATTTATTGTTCTTTAATTATATATAAAAATCTAAAATAATAGATAACATAAAATGGAGAAAGTAACAATTATGTTCTGCCATCTCGTTTATCCAATTCAAAAATTACTTTTGTTAAAAAATAGGTAAGTATTAAATACCCTAAACGTTTACTTTGGTGATTTCACTAACACAAAAAAGGCCTATAACCTCACCTATATAACGTCTGCCCAGAAAAAGTCCAACGTTAAAAATGACCGGTGGCATTTTTTAAAATTATTTGACTTTTTTAACGTCTGTCCATTCCAACACAGACGTAATTTAACGTCTGACCCACAATACCCCGACGTTATGTAAAAATTAACGTTTGAGCCACTCTGCCCCGACTTAATTTAACGTCTGACCCCCTCTGCACTAACGTTAAGTAACGTCTGACCACGCAGCCCCGACGTCAATTTTTGGGTTTTCTCTATGCGAAACACAGAAACCCTAACTGTTTTGTCGCACCACCAATTTTTCGCGAAGCTTCTTCGCCGGCGACCACCATTCCGAGCTCCTCTAGGTAATTTTCGAACATTGTTCACCACCAAACTTGTTGGGATTTTATTGTGGATTGATTTTAGGAATTTTATACCGAATATTTTTCGTTTTCATCCCCATTTGTAGTATTTCGCGATCCTTCCCGTTGGCGACCATTATTCTGAGCTCCTCTAGGTAAGTTTCGAACATTTTTCACCACCAAACTGGTTGATATTTGATTGTGGATTGATTTTAGGCATTTTCAACCGAATATTATATGTTTTCATCCCCATTTGCATAGTTTTGAGATTATTTTGCTTGTTATATCTCTTTTTCATTGTATGTATACAATTGCTTGTATTTTTTTATTTGCAATTATAATTTTTATCTTTGACTACTTTTTTTTAGTTTTTTTGGCCTATTTCTTTTTTTGATTGAATTTTTATAATAATATTTGTAAAATTATGAAATAAAATTTTATTTATTGTTATTTGTAAAATTGGACTAATTGTATTTGATTTTTTAATATTATTGTTGCATTAATTTTTATTTTATGTATGTAGATTTATTATGGATTCATTGTGGACCAAGGTCGATCTTCCGTCTATGGATTCATTGAACCTCAAACCATTCAACCTTGGGAAACTCATGTGAACACATCAAACTTTATTTGCAAACATGGATGGTTGAGTCATACATTGATGTGTAAGTGTTTTTGCTAGTAATATTTTATGACGTACTATTAATTATTTCTGCTAAGTACTTGTGATTGATGGTAGGTATCATTGGCAACTATGTGTCATCATTCCAAGAAAATGCACAGTTATATGGTTTTATTTATGTCATAAGAAGATTCCACCTGCTTTGAAAAACATGTTACAACAGTAAGTATTTTTTTTCAATCCTAACCTATGTATCTACTTAGTTATAAAAACTAACATATGTTTTATGTTTCCAAAATTTCATTAGAATTGTGGGTAAGCCTAGAGGCCAGAAACTTAAAGTATTATATCCAAAGGTTAGAACTCATTCAGTTTAAAGTTATTAATTTCTGTATGGCAACTTATGACTTTGATATGTGTTTATTTTGTTTGTAATGTTTAATGTAACAAGCAAGAAGATTCATGGAAATGTAGATATTATGTCATGTCTTGGATAAGAACAATCATTCGAGCTGCAATTAAAGAAGAATGAATATAGGTAATAAATAAATATATATATATATTATATATATATATATATATATATATATATATATCTTTCACATGTTATAAATCATATCAAACTTTAAAGAATGATATTCATACATAATAAAATTGTATTACTTTTTCAATGGTTCAAAAATCCATCACCTTTACCAGATGACATTATCCACGCACTAAGATAGGAGTGGACAACATATCTATTGGAAAGATGGAGTTGATACCACAAGAATTATAACTCCTTTCAAAAACTTTGTTGTATAAAAATATCATGTTGAAACTTTTAGTTTGCTGTTATTTATATTAGTTTAGAATATATGTTGAAACTTAAGTGTTATTAGATATAACTGTAACTCCAGATTTGTGCTGAAATTATTTTGAAACTGTTATGGGAATTTGCTGATTTTCAGGTGTGGGAATGTTGTAAAAATAGCCAAATTAAAAAAATAGAGTAGTTTGACGTTTGGTGGTGCTCTGACAGACATTATTTAACGATTGAGCTTACCATGGCCGAAATTATTTAACATGTGTCAAAGCCCAACAGAAGTCAAACTATTCTGTTTTTTGGATCAATTTAGCGTGAAAATTGACGTTTGCTGCTTTTGGCCCCGACGTTGGATATCGCCGGACCCCTTTTGCCCCGATGTTAAGTGACGTTTGCTCTATTTTTCGACGTTATTTTGATGTCACCCAGTACAACGTCGATTTTTGGACAAACATCAAAGGTCGAAAATATCAGACGTTAAAAGGCTTTTTTATGTTAGTGTTTTGACCTAAGTGACTATGGAATCTTGATACAAAATTTCAATTACGATATTACAAAATAATATTAATAACATCGTATACTGTTACACACAAACACACACACTTTTAGCCACCCACCACCTTTAGCTTTGCATCTTACTCAATGGCACTACACTGAAGTCAAAATCAACATAATATTAGTGACTACTCAGCAGACATATCTTAACCATTTTTAGCCACAAACTGGGACGTTTTATCAACAATGGTCCTCATATCTGGAGGAGGGTGTATAATTCCAATGGTTCTTGTGTGGGTTGCAACTGTTGCTGGCACTAGAACAGAAGTTGAATTTGATTTGTTCTGCTCCTCATTGGAAGTCCTCTCCCCAAACACTTGAGACTTAGGAAGAGGACCTAGATTTCCATCAGCAAAAGGTGCAGGGAGTGGCAATATAGGTAATGAGCCAAACATGATGTAAACCACATATTTTAAAGAAACGGATGTTGACATTCGTTTTAGACTTTTATGAAGCGGATGTCGACATCCACAATGCATCAGAAAACCACATTTTTTAACACATCAGATGTTGACATCCGTTTCAGATTTTTATGAAGCGGATGTCAACATTCGCAATGCTTAAAAATTTGAATAAAAAAGGAAACGGATGTCGACATATGCAGTTCAATCGCCTGAAATGGATGTCGACATCCGTAATGGTCAATTTCAGTGAAAAAATATTGGTTTTGCATAACTCCATTTTCGTGGTTCATATCAAACTAAAACGCAAAGATTATTTTGGGGTGCAGGGGAATCTGATTCCTTTTTTTGGGGTGCGTTGAGGGGGGGCAGGAGTCTGGTGGTGGTGATAAATGCAGAGAGAGGCATTTACTTTTTCACTTTTTACCATGGGCAAAGATGGAAATATATAAGTTTTTGGGCGTACAGGAGAAACGGTTGAAGGTGTAGGGAGAAGCCCTAGTTGACTTGCTACAGATCCAAAAACATAAGAAGCGTGCCATTGGGATGGAAAACTGAAGTAATTGATGGAATACTTGAATTGGGCTTCAGGACTAATGTCAACGCAAGCAGGAATGTTGAATGTTTGCCGTTGAGGAAATGTAATTGGGCTACTAATCATTTGACATTGGAGTGTTGCATGTTGCTGACGTAGAAGGATACATAGAAGGAAGAAATGGGTTGTTGACGCACTGACAAAAAATGTTGAAAGTGAAATCCATGGCCTATAACAGTAAATGCCTTGTTACCTCTTGGATCAAAAATGTTTTTGTAGTAAGCATCAAAGAGGGTTAAATTCAACTTTAATTTCCCATGACAAATGCTTCTAAAAAGTTCACTAGAGGACCTTATATTATGAAAAATGTTTTCATTAAAATCTAAAAGGTCCTTATAGGGATATCCACTGAGTTAATTGTAACCCATGTAATATTAACTCAAACCGTGGTTTGGAAATATTGGAAGAGTTTAAAATATAGGAGAATAGAGGTAAGGTTGAAAATTTTTCAGAAGAGAAATTTGAAATTAAAAAGGAACATCAAATATAAAGAAAAAAGTTTAAGGAATTGGAGACTCCCTTTATCATTCTTGTTTCCATTGAGGAAATAATTGGAGGTAGTGCTATTAGCCCTTCCTTCTTACTCAAGATTTTCTCTCCTTTTCTTCTCTCATTATCTTTTTTTTCATTCTTCCTTTTCTCTTCCAACTCTTTTCTTTTCTCTTCACAAGCTATTCTTTTCTCCTCAATGTCTTTTTCTTTTTTGTATTTCTCTTCTCTTTCTATCCTTTCTTTCTCACTTTTATTATTTTTATCTTGTTCTCTTCTCTTATCCTCTCTTTCTTTTCTTTTTTACTTAAAAGCCAATCAAGTTTCCCTTTAAACTCATCTCCTAACGAGAAACATCACTCTTATTTATGATAAATGCTTTTCCTATGCTAATGAATTCTCTTATCCCATACTATTTCTCTTTGGTTATCTTAAATGAAGAAGGGACAAAATTTTGACTCATGCAAGCTCTCAACTCAAAATTTTCTAATGGTAGATTTTCTTCCCTTCTACACTTTAGATTGCCTATGTTCCCATCACTCATATGCACGTCCTATAAATTTAGAAATGCAATGCCTAAGTATGTCATAATGACTATATCTATCAAATAATGGTTGCAACAACTTTCATGTTTCCCTCTCCCAGGCTATGTATGATAATACACATATCCTCACCAAAGAAGGGATTTCACTATTAAGGGTATGATACAACTCATTCCTATTATGCCTATCTAAATGCAAAATATTGTTATATGTATAAAATGTAACATCCTAGCCGGATATTACTAGTTTAAAATAAAATAAAATAACAAGAAATACCAATCCGCATTTATTAAAACACTTTCCCAAAACATGGGAAAATTTAAATTTTGTTATAAGCGCCAAAATATAAAAATCCATAAATGCGTTTAACGTTTACAAATACCAAAACCAGTTATAAGTAATTGATTACAAAATAGTCAAGAAAATCCATAAAAGTCCCCCATGCTAGCCTATCTCCGGCTCTAAGCATCCACATGCTCACTTGCAACAACATATGCTCATGTGTAACAAGTTACACAATCATCGCCAAGCACAAACAGATAGGGTGAGCTAAAAAATCAAATAGAATAAAATACACAATAAATTGAAACTTAAATCCACAACCCTTCTAAGAACTACAATCCTCTGACCCAAGCATTCACATCTTCTACTGATCACCACTTGTAGATCACATACGGGAAGTATCCAGTCACGGACTATAATCCATAACACTGAGTGGATCTCTTCAATACGGACCACAATCTGTATTCATCACAAAACTACCAGCTTCACTGGCTCCAACCGTGAAGGGCAATCGAGTGAACCATCCGTACTAGCCACAACTAGCATGCTCACATCGAAATTCCAATACCATCATGTTCTAACCTAGAATGGTCACGTGTTTAACTTTCCATTACAAGCTACAACTCGTAAGTGGTGTAACGTCCCTACTGGAAATTACTTAAATAAAAGAAATAAATTATAATTCACATTCAAATCACAGAATTTATTATTTCTAAACGTCGGGAAATTTAAAATTCATAAAATGCGCTTAAAATCCAAATTACAAATCCATAAAAAACTATAATAGTTATACAAGTTCCCAAAATAATTGAATGAAAACTAAAATTGTAAATAAACATAATCAAAATCTCACGCTAGCCCTTTCTTCGTCTCTACGCATCACCTGAAATATCATCTGATCTGGTGTGACAAGTCACACGATCATCGCCAAACATAAATAGAAAGGGTGAGCTCATAAAGAAATAACATACAATTTGATAAAATAAAGATTCACCCAAACTACTGTATTCTAGTTAATTCTTGGCCAAGAACCTTACTACCCTAAGGTTTTCCAACCTACAAGTCAACAAATTACTTCACATGGACCTAGGATATAACATGTTTTCACAAACTTGCCCGCTCGTGGTCCTGCCTCTACGAATCTCCCCGCTCGTAGTCCAACTCTACGGTCCTCCCCGTCCGTAGTTCAACACATGTGATCCAACAACTATGAACCTCTCTGCTCGCAGCAGCCCTCAAGTGTGAGCATGGAACATACGAACCTCCCCACTCGTATCCTCACATGAGAGCATCAAATATGAACCTCACCGCTCATATTATCACGTGTTCACCACCAATCATGAACCTACTCGCTCATGACACAGTCAAGCATCTCCTAGTCCAAGTGTCACATCATACCATACAAAACACAATTAAGAAATTTTTTTTGCCTTCAGTGCTGATGAGATGCCTCGAGCCAAGGGACCTACAACAAGAGCTATGGCTAGGAGAATACAAGAGGAATGGGCCTTAAATGCACATGCAAGGCCCAAGATGAACTTCACATGGGCCAAGGAAGATGTGAAGACCTAGCCTAGGACATTTTGCTTGTAAATACTAGATTAGGATTTTATTTTGGGCTTTGTATTTTGGGCCCAGTAGAATAGGGTTTTCTTTGGGCCATGTATTGGGCCTTAGAGGAAATTGGGCTTTAGAAGTAATTTTGGACCAAAAAGGGGAATTGGGCCAAATAGGCCAAGAGTAGTGTGTCTACTCTAGAAAAGCCTAGAAGCTTCTCAAAATTGCTCTCCAAGGATGAGAGTTAGCTTCCCATGGCAAGACAAGTGTGACTTGCTTAGGTGGCAAGTCACACCTCCCACATGCTCCTTTTTGGCTCCAAAATTCAACTTTCTACACTCCTTTTTCCCTCCACTTTTTGGAGACTCCTTGGTCTCATTTTAGCCTATAAATAGAAGGCTTAGGAGATGTATTTTT
>Ga0214542_1009451_pt1 | contig 15089 bp, 8 predicted proteins | sample CNSS1metaG_FD_160096 | JGI IMG/M metagenome (GOLD analysis project Ga0214542, IMG submission 160096) | Root nodule microbial communities from cowpea collected in UCLA plant growth center, Los Angeles, California, USA - CNSS1 | ecosystem: Host-associated > Plants > Roots > Nodule | place: USA... | reverse complement strand
ATTATATTTTTTATCTATATATATATATATATATATATATATATATATATATATATATATATATATATATATATATATATATATATATATATATAACAACTTCTTATTTTTTTTATTGTTATTATTATTATTATTTATCAACTCAGTCCTAAACTTTACTGCTCAATCCCAAATAAAATGAATATTGTTTGGAGAATAAATTAGTATATTGAGAATTTTTATAAAAATACAAAACACATTTTATCCTTAATTAGTCTTTATAATTTATTTAATGATTCTCTCTCTGAATTTTTTTTTTTTTAAAAATTAAGTAGTAAAAGATATATTTCTAACTTTAAAAATAATTAATTAAGGCAATATAAGTATAATTACTTTTGTATAATTTTAATATTTTATGTGTGAAAATTAGTTTGAGTTGGTCTTTTTGAAAAAATTTATAATAAGGTATTGAAAATATAACGAGACTATAAGAAAAATTTAAAGCTAGTTCATGCAATGTTTAAGTACACTTGAGTTTGAAGTTTAAGGTTTAGAACAGTTTTGCTGTATACATATATTTTGATTAGTAGATCAAATTATGATTACAAGTACTAAAAAAATGTATGAATTAAAACTTTATACACATTAGCATAAATAGAAGTCGTTGATGTTTGCTAATACTTTTATTGTGCAATATGAAAATTTTAGTTGTTATGTAGATATCGTTTGAGCATCCAATTATCACTTGAGTGACGTTCAAATAGTAACAATTACCAATTTCAAAGTATTATAACTCTTAGCATATTTTTTAGTTATATTCTCAAAAAAAAAAAAACGGATATTTTATATACGATATCATACCCAAGTATTTATTTTAAAACAAAGACACTTTGTAGTCTTGTTTTTATTGTTCTTTTAATTATTTAGGATTGAAGTTTCATCTTAACAATTTACTCAATAAAAAATTATAGAGTTAAGCATGTTTTTAGTCCATGAACTTTGATCCAAAATTGGAATCCGTCTTTGTTTAAAATTTTGATACATTTTGGTCTTTAAACTTTAAAAATGAATGAACATAATCCTTTTAACTCAATTGCGTTAACTTTTTTTTAAAGCGTTGAATGCTTTCATGTTAGTATTGAAATTGTTTATATCGTATGACACATTCTCAGTTCAATATCTATTGCGAAATGCATTTGACACTTAAAAAAAAGTTAACATAATTAGGTTAAAAGAATTATATTCATTTATTCTTAAAGTTTAGGGATCAAAATATATCAAAGTTTCGAACATGAAAAAATTCCAATATTAGATCAAAATTCAGGGATTAAAAACATACTTAACCCAAAATTATATTAAACACATTATTTTTCATGGTTACTAGAATAGATTGATATATGGAAAAGGTAGGGCACATGGTCAATGAGGACTTAATCATATTCACGTAAAAATAACCAAAATACACACACAAACACTTCAACGTCTCTAGCACGGAATAAATTGAAAAGCAAAAGTGGGTTCAAAATTTGGAGATGCTGTCACTAATTAACGTCACAGACAGGTATCATGTTTTCCTCCAATATATATTCAATACCTTTCATCTTTCTTCTTTCTAATACTAATAAATGCATCATATATTCCTGTGTTCAACAATTTATATACATACCCTAACTCATCCTCAAATTCCTTTTCCTTTTCCTTGTAATAATATATATTAATCATAATAATTGACAATGATATTAGTATATCCTAATTTAATACACCATATTCATTATTAATGATCCATCTTCTTTGATTCATTTATTTCACCAAATCGCATATTATTCTTCACAAATATACCCTCTATTTGTATTTTTTTTTCACCTTTATATAAATACGTCATAAACAATTATCTGGGCAACAATGAAATTAAAGAGCATAGGAAATTACTAGTTTTCTTGCCCCTAAACCATCAATGAGAGAGAATATATGTGATGTCATCACAAAGAATCTATTATCAAAGCATAAGACCACCCATTTATGAAGAAAGAACCTATGTAATGCTTCAAATCTTTTTTAAACTATGGTGTTTAATAATTTGACCCCAACAATTCTCACTTTAAGGGTTATTTTTCGATTATAAATTAGACTTAAACTTATTTTATAATATTATATATTTAACAACATTTATTGAATTACTCGTGTTATTCACTATTAGATCATTCACAGATAAATAATTTCATACATATAGTATATACATATTTTAAAATTAATCTTACTTCCCAATAAAAAGAAAGTTATAATGGTAAGAATATTTGACATCAAGATCCAACGTACAAACAATAATCAACAATTAACCTATTAAAACAATTGAAATATATTTAAATTTCTAAGCATAACACATGTTTGTAACATTAATTTTTAGAAAATATTAATTAAATTTTCGTGATGTTCATCTCTGTGATGACATTTATTTATTTATTTATTTTTATAAAAACTATGTTGTTTTCTTAAATTACTTTTGACAGTTTTTTTTTTTAATGAAAAGACGACGTAATAACCTGATTATAATAATTGCTTATGTCATAATAAAAAAGCAACTTCAATTGGAAGTTGATTCACTTTCTCATTAAATGAAGGCAGATGACTGGGTTCTTAATATTAATTAGTACTATATATATATATATATATATATATATATATATATATAAAATGAAATGGCATAAAGTTTTTTAATTGTTTTTTTACTATTTTATGGTGTAATAACACAAGTTTTATATTCTAATTAATCCATGATATGATAAGTTATTGGATTATAACTTGTCCCACACACTCTTAATTGGAACTTGAATTCCCACCAGTCAAAATGAACAAAGTTAAGAATCCATAAATTCAAAATATCAAATATTAAAGTAAATAGAAGTCGACAAATAAATATGATCGATATCTAGATTCTAAGTGATGCCTAATTATAGATGTTAAGTTATTAAAATAAAAAATAAATAAAGAAAGGTGTAAACTGTTGATTTTATTGATGTTTAGAAGTTGTATCTTATCGAAAATAATTGCAATCATTACTAAAAAAATTTATATTTCTTGTCAATTTTGTTTTTAATTTTTTTTTAAAAAATACTTACAAATTTTGTTGTGAAAAAAATTGCAAGAAATTGTTATCAATTTTCTTGCAAATATTTTGTATAGAACACTTTTCGTAATAAATTTTGTAAAAAATTCTTGCAAATTTTATAATTTTATAAGAAATAATTACTCACGAAAAAATTACATGCTAATTAAAATTCTTAAAAAAATGATAAAAAAAAGTCTTTTCTTACAAATTATTTTAACAAATTTGTAAGAAAAATCTAGTAGTGAAAAAAGTTATAGGATCTTTGAATTCTGATAAACAATTGAAGAGGTGACTTTTTATGTGAAATATGAAATCAGGGGTAATTAAAAAGTATAAATCGTGATATTTTATAATTAAAAGTAAAAATAGAAAAATTTTTTTCCATCCAAACTAAACGATCCTAAGATTTATGGAAATTTTAAAAATAAATTGCATCTTATTAAAAAAAATCACTTCAGTTCTTAAAATCGGCTCTACATAACTAAAACATAAGTAGATGATTTATAGCTTAAGCTGAATTTTTTTCGTGCAACCCACTTTTGTAATCCATTACATACAATTTTATGTTTATTTTTTAATAAAATAACAAAGATATTACTTATAAAAAATTCTTAAAAAAATAATGTTCAATTTTAGTGATAAAAGATAATTAGTTATTATAATGACTGATTTATATATTTATTTATAAATAAAAAATTAATAGTAACTAAAATAATTTATATTAAAATAAAAAATTATAATTGATTTCTAAATTGATAATTAAAATAATTTCTATTATAAATTTGTTTCTAAATTAGTCATTAATATTATTAGTTACAAAATTTTTAACTATTAGGAAAGTTGGTTTTAAAGAATTAGTTGTTAAACATGTTTTTAATCACTAAAATTGATTATTATTTAAAGATTTTCTTTTACAAATTTATAATTTGTTTGTTTCTTAGTCAAAGGTGTTATCTACTCAATGATTTGGCCTTTTCTTCTTCGTTTTTTACTTTTCACTTCTTTTCACTTTTGATTAGTTGAATACCTAGTAGTAGCTAGTGTTCCAATGTTAATAAGAATAACTTTTCAATTTCAAATGGACACTATTAAGATGATTTATTGAATGGGAATTTTCTATTGTAAAAAATAATAGTGGTGACTTTTATAAATATATATATATATATATATATATATATATATATATATATATATATATATATATATATATATATATATATATATATATATATATATGTGGTTAAAATATTCTATTAGTCATCGTTTTTGTATCAAAATCTTAAGGTCTCTAGATTTTTATTATTCTCAATTGGGTCCATAATTTTTAAAATGTTTAACAAATAGATATTTTCCGTTAGTGAGGTACTAATCGTGTTAAGTATGTGCCACGTGTCAACTCTTCATTTTTTTAATTTTTAATTTTTTTTTAATTTCTTTAAATTTGTTAAAAAATTTAATTTTTCTATTATTTATATCACGTTTCACATCAGTATCGTACCACGTGTCAAGTCAGTATGATGACACGTGTCAAGTAATTATCTAAATTTTAATTTGGTCCCTATATTTGTTATTTTTATTCCATTTCGGTCCCAAATGTTTAAAAAAAATGATTTCTTCCTCTCCAAATTGAGACCAAATTTAACTTTTATATAAATGTTATAATGATATTTTTATTAAAATTGATATTTTTATTAAATATTTTAACAATATTATGCTTATTTAAAATTTAAGTAATTTTAAATATATTTATTTTAACTTGTTATAAAATTGTTTTAAAGTTTTAGATTTATATTTATAAAAATATTATTTTTAAACCAACTCTAACATTTGTATAGAAATTATTGATATATAATGTTATACAAATATTTGAAATATGAATTTATCAATCTATACATTTAAAATTTTAAAATAAAATTTAAATAAAGTTTAATGTAAAATATAAATTTAAAATTTGTTAAAAATATGTAATAGAAATATCATTTTTAATAAAAAATATTATTATAACATTTACATAAAAGTTAAATTTGTTCTCAATTTGGAGGGAATAAAATTGATTTTTTTAAAAAAAAAAATTGGGACTGAAATGGAATCAAAATAACAAATATAGGGACCAAATTGAGATTCAGACAATTATTTGACATGTGTCACCATACTGACGTGACATGTGGCAAAACTAATTTTTTTAAAAAAATAAGCAAAAACTTAAAAAAACTAAAAAAGAAATTAATTTTTTTTAAAAAAAGACCTAATTGAGACTAATAAAATTTCGAAGACCTATTTGAGATTTTGGTACAAGAACGATGAACTATATATATATATATATATATATATATATATATATATATATATATATATATATATAAAAGGAGATTTTGTCATATTCAACATTTTTTAAATTAGTATTAAATAAAGAGTTGACACGTGATACACACTTAACATTGTTAGTACTAAACTAACGAAAATTTCTTAATTGTTACACATTCTCAAAAATATAGACTCAATTGAGACTAGTAAAAATTTGGGGACCCACACACACACACACAAAGAAACACAAACACAAAGACATAGAGACACAAAGACACATATACACACACACACATACAAAGAGACACACAAACACATAGACATAGAGACATAGAGACATAAAGACACACACAGGCACACAAACACATACACAGACACACGCAGAGACACAAACACAGACACACACACACAGACACACACACACACACACACATAAACAGAAAGAAACACACATACACACACACACATTGACACACACACAAACACATAAACACATAAACACAAACACACACACACACACAAACACATAGACACAAACACACACACACAAACACAAATAGATAGACACACACACAGACATCCACCCACCCACCCACGCACACACACACCCTGTAACATCCCAATAGGATATTACGAGTTTAATTATTAAAATAAAAATAAGAAAATAAAAACACATTTATTATAAGTCTATTTCCAAAATGCGGGAAATTAAAACAAAACTTTAGCTGTAACATAATTCATATGTTCGCAATTACATTATTACAAAATCCACCAAAATTCAACATAATAAATTTTACATCAAAAGTCTTAAAATGGAAATCCTTTTAAAAGCCCAAATAGCTCCTACACTCCGCCTCTAAGCATCTCCTGGCTCACATGTCAAATCATCTGCTCCCGGATAACAAGTTATCCGATCATCGCCACACACATACAGATAGGGTGAGCTATGGACAATATATAAATATATACATGAAATAAATATGCCACCCATCCCAAAAATAATAGGATTAAGTATTTCATGATTTTCAAATTACCCAACCATGATCTCATAGTCCTTCATGAGTTATATACATGAACTAGGTCCTGGGACTTCACTGTGCTCCCACAAAACTAACCCATTCGTGGTCCAACCCTATGAGCCTATCCTGCTCATAGTCCTGCCCTACAGACTCCTCGTTTGTAGTAAAACATCTAAGCCTCTCTCGCTCGGACCATGGCATGCACGCAATCACCATACTATGGACTCCTCGCCCAATAGCAGCCGACGGGAACATAACAGTTTCTTTCCCATCGTGCGCCCGACACATGTAATCACCATGCTAATGACTCCTCGCCACTTAGCAGTCGACGGAAACTACACAGTTCCATGCCCATCATGCGTCCAACCATTAAGCACATCCCATACCCCTATTGGACTTAGTCCTTCAAGCCCAAACACCACAAACACACACATATAATTCCTATCCTTTAGGAAATACAAGCAACTCAGCTCAAACAACACACAAAAGACATAGAACTTGCAATATTCTCGCTTAAGCCAGGGACCCTCGCCCAAGCTAAACCATCAGCCTCGCTTAGGTTAGTCCACCTCGCCTGAGTGAGCATGAAACAATGTATGCACCACGTTGTCTCGCTTAGGCGAGCCCCCCTCTCGCCTGAGCGAGCCCCCCTCTCGCTCAAACACTCGAATCTCCTCGCATGGACGAAGATTCAACGTAACCAGCACCAATGTCTCCTCGCGTCCTCGCTTAGGCGAGCCGTTCTTGCCTAAGCGAGATTATCAGTCGCTCAACACCTCAAAACCCCTCGCCTGGATGAGAAGTCGCGCTCAACACGCACAAGCTTCATCGCGACCTCACTTAGGCGAGCCTCTCTCGCCCAAGCGAGAGTATTGGTCGCCCAATCCTGACACAAGTTGCCTAGGCGAAAAACGCGAACCAAAACCCAAAACGAGACTCTGCAACTCTCGCTTAGGCGAGATGGACTCGCTTGGGCAAAAATTGCAGAGGTTCTCCTCTGATCGCACACTAAAACAACCACAATTCATGCCAATATCCATTTCAACCAATACCATTCAATATACATCATCAATCACACCTTATAAACGAGTTTTCATCACATTTTGACTACCATAACCCAGAACTTAACCCATAATGACAATCCTGTACCAAAACCCTCACCCCCAAATCATATAAGTCATGAAAAGGCTTTGCACCACATCAAACGAAACCCATTTTCAATCATATCATGCATATTGCAGGATTCACATCATACATAACTAATTTGAGAATAACAATGCCCAAAATTCATAGCACATATCAAATCAATTCACATGCACAAAGGACAACTCCCCTAACCTGAATTCTTGATTAAAATTGGAAGACAATGGAGGTTCCTTGGTTCACCAACGCTTTGCTTCACCCTCTCCCCAAGCATTGCCAAAACGAAAATAGGCTTTATGGTGGTTTAATTTCTATTAAAAGGGTCATTATATAATGGTTTCCAGCCCCTTCTATTGATTTTACCTTTGCCCTTTCACATTTAATTCTATAACTTCATTTAGCAAAAATAAAGTCTATTTCACCTCTAACAAGGTTTAAACCCGTGACCTTCCACTCATAAGGACAAAGTATCACCACTATGCCAATTCACATTTTGTGATAGCCATTATAATCTTATGACTATAATATCACTCACCAGTCACAATTACATTACCAAAACAAAATAAGAATAATTAAATAACACACCAAATGTCTTACATAGGACTTAAACCCAAGTCCTCTCACATAATCAAAGTACTCTTAACCACTTGAGCTAGTACTTTTCCACATCATACAATTAACATTTAAGGCATTCAAAGTTTCTAACACCCGCATTTATTACTTAATTAATTATTTAATTAATTAATTTTCACTGGTCTTACACACACCCCCACCACACCCACCCACCCCCACACACACATACATTAACATATGAGAAACAAAATTAAAATTCATCTTAATTTTCTTATAAAGTCTAATGTATGACGATTCTTCATTTTCTTACCGTCTGATATGCTAATTTATAATTATAATATATCTTCTCTTTAATGGTTCACACTTAATAATTTGATTACAATAAATCACAAAAGTATACCTACACATATGACCCCGCATACACCAATATGTATATCTAATTATCATATAATATCTCATTGTAAATATTCATCTAGATGTCTTCAAATCTCATTCCACTATCTATACTCATTTATACACATTTCAAACTGATTACACATATAGATACATAGACATACATCATCAACACTCACACCATTGGATGTCTATTGCTTGAGTGGAACCAATTTTATAGAAGATAAAATGAGTTCAATTTGTTTGTCTCAAGCATCATCTCGCTACTTAAGTAACCAACCCAACTCTGAACACTACAAGTAATTATTAAATTACTGATGAAAGAACTTTGTCAGTAAAGCAAAATTTATCAACGGATGTTAATGAAAAAAAATATCTTCAGTAATATAAAGTTTAACAATAGAAACATGTTTTAAGGTTTCTATTACTGACAAAAACATTTGTCAGTAATGGATCCATCACTTATTTCGTGGTAATATTCATTATAAATTTGTCGATAATTTTTTTTTTAAATTCGTCGGTAAATATGTTGATAATGAATTTTTTATAAGTTAATAACTAAATTTTTTGAAAATTCATTTGCGTGTAATTAAATCCCTTTGTAATTTTTTAAAAACATTTTCTGAATTTTTTTAAAACCCCTTTGTAATTAATTTTTTTGTTATAATTTTTCGGTAAAATGGATGTCAATTTTCATATCAAAAGAAATATTTGTTATAAATTTATTGGAGATGTGTGAGATTAAGAAGAAGAAAAAAAGAACAAGAAGAAAATAATTAGGGGGAAGATGAGGAGGAGGAAGAAGAGGAGGAGTTTGAGGAGGCAGTTGCACAACGAAGGCAATGACAGAGGTCACAACAACATTGACAGAGTCAAAGGAGGAGGAGGAGGAGGAAGAGGAAAAGAAGTAGTAGGAGGAGTAAGAGAAAGATCAAGAGGTGGTGACTACAAAGACAAAGGTGAAGGAGAGGGGGAAGAATGAAAAAGAAAGAGGAAGAAAAAAAGAATGAAGAGGAATAAGAATAAAAAGAACCAAATATTTATTAATGGATAAAATTCGATTGCCAAAATTCGTTAATAATTTATCAACAAATATTTACCAACAAATGTTCTCCATCTATAATTACTGATATATTTTGGCTATAGGTAATTATCAATTTTGTTATATTTATAGATAAAATTTAACGACGAGTATTTTATTGATGGATATTGTACGCCGATATTTTGATGTACCTACATATTTTTGTGATTATCAACATATCTTACTCATCGATAATTCTATTTTTTTATTTTTTGTAGAAAATGAGCGAGAATTAACATTAACTCATTGTTCAAGTTGCTCAAATATCACTTGCTTAAGCAATGTGACTTATTAAAGAATCAACCATGTTCCAAAATAACACTTAGGACTTGGAATCTTCGTCACTTAAGCAACCACTTATTGCTTGAGCAATCAGAGTCTCAATGGTAATGTGTTTTACCATCAAAGCAATTCCATAACCCTATCAATTTCTATATAGGTTGATGGAACTTACAAAACTTCAACCTTACACCAATAACACTTATGATTGACTATGTTACCATTATATTTCTATCTCTTAGTAGATTTCAAGTGCAGAATATGAAACTCTGATAGACTTAAGAAAGGAGAAAAGAGACAAAACTTAATGTAATTAGATTATATATATGTGTGTGTTTTTGAATGTGGTACGAGGCTTTGTACGTAATATATTTTTATACGTACACATTTTTGTACATTGTATATGTTAATATAAATTATATGATATATATTTAATTTATATAATGAATATTATTATTTATTTTGATTGCATTATAAATAATGTTGATGCAAAGTATATATTGTAATAAATTAGAGATTGGTGCAGCGGAAGCTTGTTGGTCTATAACCTGACCTGACTCTGATATAGAGTAGCTTTTGTTTATTATGTTCTTCTTTTTTATTTTAACTTTTTCAAGAAAATAATTTTGCATAATTTTCTTTTTAGATAATAAAGTAACTAAGTATATTGTAAATTGCATCTCACCTATCAAAGTTTCGCAACGAAAGCGTGGTGGGCCCGTAACCTACAGGTCCTAGGATTGAAATCTGGTCCTGATAAGGAGTAGGATCCATAACCCACAGGTCTTAAGATTGAAATCTGGCTATGTTAAGGAGTAACCTTTTTTTTATATTAATTTTTCCTTTTTTATTTTAACATTTTATAGAAAATAATTTTTCATAAAATTATTTTGTTTTAATAGAGGAGTGGCTAAAAGAGTACATTATAAATTAAATCATAACTATCAAAGTGGTGCATGATTTTTTTTTATTTAAACATTTTATAGAAAATAATTTTTCATAACATAATTTATTTTTTTTTAAATACAAAAGTGACTAAAAAAGTACATTGTAAATTAAATTCTAGGTTAAAATACCTTTTCGGTCCCAATTTTCGTCAAGTTTTTTCAAATAAGTCCTAATTTTGGTTTTGTGTTCAAATTGGTCCCAATTTTCGTCAATTTTGTTTAATTGGATCTTTTTTTGCTAACACCGTTTAAATCATTAATGGCCATGAACAGTGACTGCCACGTGTCACTTCGTGGTTTTTTTGAATTTTTTTCTTTTTATTTTTATTTTTTTAATTATTTTAAAAAAAAAATTAAATTAATATTTTTTTTAAATGTACACGTGTCAACTCAGGAGCGTGCCACGTGTCACTTCGTGGTTTTTCTGAATTTTTTATTTTATTTATTTTTTAAATGTTCACGTGTCAACCCAGTAGTGTACCACGTGTCAAAGTCAATATTCTATATTCAATTTGGTCCCTATATTTGTTATTTTTGTTCAATTAAGTCTCAATTTTTGTTAACATTAACCAATTTGGATCCTATCGAAGATGTGACCAAAATTAATTTTTATATCAAAGTTGTAATGATATGAATTTTAATATATTATATAAAAATATTTAATAAAAAATGTGAATTTTAATATAAAAATTAAATTTGGTTTTAATTTGGAGAGTGACCAAATTGGTTAATGTTAACAAATATTGGGACCTAATTGAACAAAAATAACAAATATAGGGACCAAATTAAATTTAGAACATTGACTTTGACACGTGGCACGCTACTGGGTTGACACGTGGACATTTAAAAAAAATTTAAAAAGAATTTAATTTTTTTTTTTAAAAAATTCAAAATAACCACGAAGTGACACGTGACACACTCCTGGGTTGACACGTGTACATTTAAAAAAAATTAAAATTAAAAAATTAAAAAAAATAAAAATAAAAATATAAATATAAAAAATAAAAAATTCAAAAAACCACGAAGTGACACGTGGCAGTCACTTCCGTTAATGATTTAAACAGTGTTAGCAAAGAAGGACCCAATTGAACAAAATTGACAAAAATTGGGACCTATTTGAACACAAAACCAAAATTAGGACTTATTTGAAAAAACTTGACGAAAATTGGGATCAAAAAAGTATTTTAACCTAAATTCTAACAATCAAAGTGGTGCAGCAGGAGTGTGGTGAGTCTATAACCCATCGGTCTCAAGATTGAAATTTGACTTCGATATAGAGGAGCTTTGGTTTATTTTATTTTTCTTTTTGATGTAGTGGAAGTATGGTGGGCCTTAAGTAATCCTTTTGTTTGAATTACTGTATTAGTGCATTAAGGATTCACATATGATTGTATGTTCCTTTTAAATCTTCTTTTATCTAAGAACTCCTTTGTGTAAAATTGAAGAAAAAGTTTTCTATAAGTTTTTGTATATAATATATAGTTTTATACGTATTATAGGCTTGTGGTTGTGTAGATATTATATATATATATATATATATATATATATATATATATATATATATATATATTTGAATGTGGTACGAGGTTTTATACATACATATTTTTGTACTTTATATATGTTAATATAAATTATATGTTGTATATTTAATTAATATAATGAATATTATTATTTATTTTGATTGCATTATAAATAATGTTGTTGCAAATATTCATTTAAATATTTGACTGGTGGATATGTTGTAATGAATTAGAGAGTGGTGCAGCAGAAGCGTTCTGGGTCTATAACCCGACCTGACTATTAGGAAGAGTAGCTTTTGTTTAATATGTTTTTCTTTTTTATTTTAACTTTTTTAAGAAAATATTTTTGCATAATTTTTTCTTTTTTGCTAATAACATAAATAAGCATATTGTAAATTACATTTTTTTTATCAGAGTGGTGCAACAGAAACGTGGTGGACCCATAAGCCACAGGTTCTAGGATCAAAACTATAATGAATATTATTATTTATTTATTTTGATTAGAGTAACTTTTGTTTAATATGATTTTCCTTTTTATTTTAACTTTCTCAAGAAAATAATTTTGCATAATTTTTTCTTTTTTATAATAACATATATAAGCATATTATAAATTACAATTTATCCATCAAAGTGGCGCAGCGGAAGCGTGGTGGGCCCATAACCCACAGGTCCCAGGATTGAAACCTGGCTTTGATAATGAGTTGTTTTGTTTTTTTTTTTAGCGTCGAGTAATAGAATAAAGACTAAAAATATATACTTAATGTAAACAAAATAATTTGTTTTAATTCCATGATATGACTTGTTTTAAAATAAGAAAATGGAAACACATAAACAAAAGTATTTTGTTTTAGCTTAACTTTTTACACCTTCACTTCCTAAGTACATCAGAGTACAACTCGACCATACCTATAGATACTTTAATTCAAATAAAATTTGTAATGGATACATTAAAAGAAAAAAATAATAATGTAGTTCTTTATTTTACTATATAAGAGACCCTTTGTAAAACTTGATATACAAAAAAAAAATACTTCCTAGTGTAGTCGTGGACGTAGGCATACATATTGTACGCCGAACCACGTTAAATTCTTCATGTCTATTTTTCTCTCCTTTGTTCTTTCCTTTATTGTCTTGTTCCTAACAATTTGTATGAGAGTCATTTTTCTTAGTATGCTCTATGGTTGCAGCATTGTCTGATCTTCCACATCAGAAAAAATTTGGTTTCTTTTTCTTCCTGGGAATCTCAGTTTAGAGAAGTAGTGGGAGCTTTGGTTAAAAGCAGCAGAAGCTTTAGTCAAAAGCAGTAGGAGCTTTCGTCAAAGGTAGCATGAGTTTTTGTCAAAGCAGTAGCAACAATGGCATTGGAAGAAGGAAAAGTGAGGATTGAGAAGTTTGATGGCAGTGACTTCGGATTTTGATGATGAGGTGAAAGCATTAATTTTATTATCATCTATTCAGAAAAGTTGGAGTGCAATTGTTACTGGAGTTAGTAATAATAAGTTGAAGCTTGATAACATCCGTAACTTGATCTTAAGTGAAAATGTTCGCAGGAAAAGTTCAGGGGAATATTCCCGTTCTAGTTTTGGTTTAGCATTGAGTACTGAAACTAGAGGAAGAAGTAGCCAAAAAGATCGTAATCAAGGCCGAGGTAGATCAAAGTCTAGAGGGACTTCATAACCAAAATTCCGGAATGATAACACTTGTTGGAATTGTCAGAAAAGGGGTCACTTTACAAATCAATGTAGGACTCCAAGGAAGCACAACAACAAGAAGCAAGATGATGATCAATCAGTAAATGCAACAACTAATGAAATTGAAGATGCACTGTTATGTAGTTTAGATAGTTCTATTGACTCATGGATTATGGACTCAGGTGTGTCATTTCATACTACACTTTCCTTAGAACTATTATCTAACTATGTTCCAAGAAAGTTTGGGAAAGTCTACCTTGCAGATGGAAAATCTCTTAATATTATAGGAAGAGGTGATATTAATATCAGAACCTCTAATGGAAGTGTGTGGACTTTGAATAATGTCAGATATATTTCTGCCTTAAAAAAAAACTTAATATCTGTAGGGCAATTGGATGATGTGGGACTAAATCAAGCACCATAATACTAACAATTCTCCCACTGGGTTTGATTTACATTACTACCTAGTGTAGTGCCTTCATCATCAATTTTTTTGAAGGCCAGTTGAGGCAATGCAAAGCCTCAACTTAGTTGTTGTGACAGTCTTGGTCAACATATCAACTGGATTCTCTACACCTGAAATCTTCAACAAAAACAAGTCTACATCATTTATCAAGTTTCTGATAAAATGATACTTCAATTCAATGTGCTTGCATTTAGAATGAAGAATTGATTTTTTCCCACATCGCTTAGGATTGTGAGATATGGTTCTTTATTTTACTATATATTAGACCTTTTGTAAAGGTTGATATACACAAAAATAAAAATACTTCCTAGTGTAGTCGTGGACGTAAACATACATATTGTACGTCGAACCACGTTAAATTCTCCGTGTCTATTTTTCTCTCCTTTATTATTTCCTTTATTGCTTTGTTCCTAACGGTCTTAACCTTAAACATGTTCCTACTATATCTAAATTTGTTACAAGTAGAGATGGCAAATAAACCCGTCCCCGTGGGTATTGCCCGAACCCGTCCCCGTTTTGACGGGGAATCCCCGCATTGACTGGGTATGGGTATGGGTATGGGGAATCCCCGACTTTTTCAGTTGGGTA
>Ga0214542_1009449_pt1 | contig 15090 bp, 7 predicted proteins | sample CNSS1metaG_FD_160096 | JGI IMG/M metagenome (GOLD analysis project Ga0214542, IMG submission 160096) | Root nodule microbial communities from cowpea collected in UCLA plant growth center, Los Angeles, California, USA - CNSS1 | ecosystem: Host-associated > Plants > Roots > Nodule | place: USA... | reverse complement strand
AATATTCAATATCAACAATATTTTAGAGTTGGCTTAAAAATAATAATTTTATAAATTCAAATGTAAAATTTTAAAATAATTTTATAACAAATTAAAATAAATATATTTAAAATTTTAATATTAAATACAATTAATATTATTAAAATATTTAATAAAAATATCAATTTTAATAAAAATAATCATAACATTATATAAAAGTAAAATTTGGCCTAAATTTGGAATGCCTGAAACTGAAAATTTTTAAAAAAATTTGGGACTCAAATCAAATCAAATTAACAAATATGAGGACCAAATTGAGATTCATACAATATTTTGAGACGTGTCATCATATTAGATTGACACATGACACACTATAGACGTGACACGTGGCATAAATATTTTTCTTAAAAAAAATTTAAAAATTTTAAAAAAAATCAAAAATTCTAAAAAACTCAAAAAAATTCAAAAAAACTCAAAAAATTCAAAAAAACGAGGAGTTGACACGTAACACCTACTTAACGATGTTAGTTCTCTACTAACGGAAAGGACCTAATTGATACTAATTTACAAAAATGAGAACCTAATTGAGACTAATAAAAATACGAGGACCAAATTGAGATTTTGCGACAAAAACGAACACCAATAGAGTATTTTAACCAATTATTTAATTATAAGCACTATGAAATTTTCAGAGCTATTTTAGGAGAAAAGACATTATTTTAATATCTCTTTTAATCTAAAATTTTAAAATATTAAATTTATAAATACTAGGTGTTATATGTTATATGTTAATTATATGTTAGTTTGTTCATATTTTTTAATTTTCATAGAAATTTAAAAAGATTATATAATTAATTTTTAAAATAATTATTAAATATAAAATTAAAAAAATAAATATGTATGAAAAAAATTTAAGATAATTATCGAAGATAAAAGAAATTTTAGAATAACGGTTAAAAGTAAATTTTTTATAATATAAAATTGTCTTACCTCTAATTGATGTGAGACTTCTAACAAATATTAGCATCGGCCAAATTATAACGATAATAGCGTAAACTTAGTTGACTCTAGTATGATGCAAAACAGTTAATTTTTTTCTAGAATAAAACTTAAAAAACGTAAATTATTTTTAAATTTTCTATTAACTAAATATTTGTATTACTGTCAACTTACCAATACTAATCTTATTTATTTTAATATTTATATTTATTTAAGTTAATGTTAGTTTAGCGTGGGTTAGACCGACACTAATCTTATTTATTTTTAGGGTTTAGGGTACAAACCATAAATTATTTTTAATCTAAAAACCTAAATCACACTCATTTTTTTCATTCACATTCATAAATCTCCTCACGCTCATATCTTTTATCTACACTCATCTTTTGACATTCATCTCCTTCATCCACGTCATATTTTTCATCCAAACACATATCTTTCATCTACATTTTTTCCTCATCTCTTTCATTTACATTCTTTTCCTCATCTCCATCATTTATACTCATATTCGTCATCCACATTCCTCTCCTTCATCAACATCCATCTTCTTCATCTACACTAATTTCTTCATCCATTGTAAAAAAATTTAGGCTTCTTTTGCTTATATTTTTTTTTTGTTCACATTTTTTTCATCTCCATTTTTTAATCATTTTGCTCATTAGTTTATTTTATTTTTTGCCCATTTTTTTTTGTTGAGGTTATTGTCATTAGTCGACACTATTAGTGTCCACTTAGTCCATGCTATTAGCATGCACTTAACCCACGCTATTAGCATCTACTTAATCTATACTATTAGCGTTTGCCAATAGTATCCGACACAATTGATAATGTTAATTTTACCATTATTATTTTAGTTATATTTTATTAACAAAATCAACTCTTATCTAAGATTTAACTTTTTAGTTTTCAATTTTATCAAGCTTTTGTAAATAATTAAATTTTTGGTTACAATAATCTAATTATACTACTAATCCCCATTCTTTTTAGTAAATTTTGTGACAGCAAGCTTTTGTCTAAAGCCAAACAAGTTTGCAATCCTGAGAAGCATGGAAAAGCAATTAAGAACTTGAACGCCAAACGTCATAGAAGTCACCCTTAGTGCCACAATGTCATAAATCATCAATTTCATAAAGCATAAATTTCAGCAATGTTAGGCACCACTAGAGGGCATTGGGCCCATTGCTCTAGAGGCCAGTCACCTAAGGCGCCGTTTTACAAAGAGTCCTTTTCCTGTTCCAGGGTTGGCCAACGTCGACGACACTATATTGGTGTCGAGTGGTACTTATGCTGACGTGGCAAGTTAGTCCTATTTCTTCTTATTTGTTCGAGGGAAAGTGATCTTTGACAGTTTGAAGGGTGAAAACTCACGTTTGGAGACACACACACGCGCACACACACACACATACACACATACTGGTTTGGCCACCCACAACTTAATACTCGATTCATTAGGTGTTTGGAAATATCTTTTGAAACCTATTACCGAAGCAAGATACCTAATGAATGTTGTATCTAAGAATGAAGCTTAACTCATTAGTTGTCTTAAACTCTAGTTCATAAAGTGGATTTGTTTATTAGGAGTTCAAGGAATTGATTCTTAATAAAGAAACCTAGGCTCATTGTACAAAGGAATTATGGTTTGAGTAGACTCATGGGTTAACATTGATATTATAATGGAAAGGAGTTGACTTTTAAAATGCATGCAAGTGAAGTTAGTGAAATTTAACTCCAACAATAACATTTCATATCTTTTCTAGTCTTTTCCATCTTCTAAGCGTGTGGACTTCCAAAGTGTTTTTTCTTTTTTTTCATAAATTTACTTCTTGCACATAACTTCAAAATTATGGAAATATTTTTTAGTCTAGATTAGTTATTAGTTGATCGATTATTTGGTATTACACGAATCTTTTGGGAAAACGATATTTGGTTTTACCGGATATTATTTACACGCCTTGATACGCTTGCCAAAGAGTTAACAACAACTATTTCAGCTTTAACCTTTTTAGCGTCTATCTTTTCATATGCAAAACTGGTGCTTTGACATCAATTTTCCCTCAATTGTGTTGACTTTTGACTGTCTCTAATAGTTAGTTTTCTTATAATGGAACATCAAGTGAATTTGAAAAGGAAAGATTTAGGTAACAAAATGGGAAGAGGATACGAAGATGGAGAAGATGATGGTGTGCACATTTTGAGAGTGTGAAGAGTGGTAACTTGTAGTGGGATTTCTCAGGATTCATTATTTTGCTATGATTTTGTTAAAGTGGAGTGCAAAATCGACAAGGAGAAACAAAAAGAGAGTGAATGAAATGACAATAAAAAAAATTAGAATTACGAAAGTGTCTAACTTTTCTCGATTTCTACTAAGGTCATGTCTTATTACTACGACCGGGATGAAGGATGTGTAGTGGTGAAGAGGTTTGGAGGGTTTAGAGAAGGAGAAGAGGGAAGAAAAAAAAAAATTAGGAAAGTAAGAAAAAGAAAAGTTAATACACTGATATGTGATTATTTTCTAATATCGTTAAACACATTGACTCTATTTAAACAATATAAAAACTCTTTAAAAATAAAATACAAGAACAAACATTAATCATAAACTTAAATATAAAAATTAAACTACTAATTAAATCAAATAGGAAAAAATAGATATAATTTAGTTTCCAAGTTTAATAAAGTAAGTAAAAAATAAAATTTGTAAAAGAAAACGAACTTTAATAACAAAGTTAAGTTAAATATAAACTCAATTATTTAATAATATTAAAATTATTTATTAGTTGAACTTTTTATATTGTCCTTATGTATCAATATATCCAATAGTTTTTTTTTTTTTGGGAGAGTGGGACATAGCAAAGGTGGAGGAAATACAAACTGAAGGAGACAAACTAAGTGCTAATTATGTTGAATTGAGACACAAATTCTCAAGTACACTATACACCCAATGAACTTTACCCTCTTAGCGTAATACCCTTGATACGACAACCCACGAAACAAATCAGATTCTGCACTCTACACCTTTATGTTCCTTTAGGATAAATTTAAACCGTTTTCTTTTTCTATATTCTCAAAACAAAAATTATTCTCCTTCCGTTTCATTTTACATCAAGATTTTTTCATGACGAAAATAATTATAAATAACATAATTTATATAAAAAAAAATACATGTACATTCTTCTCTTTAGTAAAGATATAAAACAGCGGATACTAAGTTGTTTTCCACCTAATTGATTTGTAATTTGCAATTTATCAATGATGGTAGAACGATATTCTTGGTTATTCTTCTTACCTGTTTTATTACAATTCCTCATTTCTGACTTGAAGTTATTCCTGGACCCTTACAAAATCTAACAAATATATCCAAAAAATTTATATACGCTAACATTTTTTATAATAAAATACTTAAACAAATAGTTATAACAACATAAAAAGAGTAATATCTCGTTATATACTTTATTCTATACTCTCAAATACTTTTCCCTCTGTTACAATCAGTAAAACCCTGTCCTTTACAATTTAGAAATATGTTTTCTTTTGTCCCTCTTGTGTTGTAATAAAAACAAAATCATTCAAATTTTTATTATCCTTAGTATTTCAAAAATCTCCATTTATTACCATAAAATATATTTTAATGTCCTTTTTTATTGTTGACATTTACCTATCATATTCTTCTACATTAGATTTATTAACTGAATGGCATTGGAACTAGGACCAGAATGCTTGTTTTCCTTTTCCATCTCTCTCCAATATTGAAAGTATAGTGAAAAGATTGTGTGAATATTGATGAGTCTTTCTGATTGAACAGGTATAAATGGGGAGTGGTTAAGTGTAAGTGAAAAGATTGTGTGAGAATGTGATTAGTCTCTCTCATTTAATAGCTATAAATGGGAAGTAGTTGGTTGAAGGAGGAGTGAGAATGGATGAAATGGCAGTGTGGTAATTAGTCCCTTCCATGCATGAGAAGGCGAAAGTAAAGTGCAGGTATGGAAATTGGAAACGTAGTCAAAAGGAATGTTTTTGGGATTGCAGTAAACACAGTAACACATAAAAGAATAAGAAAATAAAATAAAAATGGGCTGAAAAGGAAGAGACATGTATGGTCAGGTGGGCATAAAGAATTTGGAACTGCATGTCTTGCACACATGAATGATGAAGGGTATCTTTCTAGCTATCAATTTTATCAATCTCATTTCATAATTCATATATGAAAGAAACAAACACAGAAACAGAAACCCAGAAGAAGATGATGATGAATGATTCACAACTCACAACACAGCTCCTGAGTGCCCATTACGGCACAGCCTGTGAGATTTCCTTGACATGTTCTCTGAAGAAAGCGACAAGTTTGAGATAAGTCCAAGCACCCCATGTGGGTTCCTCCTTCCTTTTCATCAACTTTCTTTCTCTCCTCATTCACTTTGCCCTTTAGTTTACCCTCTCTTCTTCTTCTTCTTCTTCTTCAAACCCTCTTTTCTTGCAAAAACAATCTTCCCTTGTGAGTCTGGTTTTCAGTATGTGGGAATCGGAGAGTGAGTCTGCTGCTGGGAGGGAATATGGGACTGGACTTCTCACTTCAACCAAGCACAGTGTCAAGACTGAGGGATTTCACCAAAGAGGAAACTCTTGGTATGTTCAATGCACTCTTCTTATATTTCTTTTCGTCTCATGGCTCAAAATAAACATCAAAATTTCAGATAAATTTGCTTTCTATATCCGTTTCATGTTCACATGCAGGTATGTCTCAGCTGATATTCCAAGTGATCTTGTGGTTCAAATTGGAGAAGCAAACTTCCATTTGCACAAGGTAGCTATTATCTTCTTATACAATGAATAAATAAATAAACAAATAGATAATTTCCTACCTGAAAGTATTTTATTTTTCCTGTGAAAACTATGGCCTGAGATGTTTCTGACTTGTATTGTACTGTGGTGAATTTCCCAAACTGTTTCTGGTGGTTTCTGCTGTGAAAGTATCCTTTGCTGTCTCGAAGTGGAAAGCTGAACAGAATCATATACGATTCTCGCGACCCTGACTTGAATAAGATAGTTATGGACGATCTTCCTGGGGGGCCTGAAGCTTTTGAACTTGCAGCCAAGTTTTGCTATGGAATTGCGATTGATTTAACAGCAGCCAATATCTCTGGTCTGAGATGCAGTGCAGAGTATCTTGAAATGACGGAGGACTTAGAAGAAGGCAATCTTATATTCAAGACAGAAGCTTTTCTGAGCTATGTGGTTTTGTCTTCATGGAGAGACTCCATAGTAGTGTTGAAAAGCTGTGAGAAGCTGTCGCCATGGGCAGAGAATCTACAAATTGTGAGAAGATGCAGTGAGTCCATAGCATGGAAAGCCTGTGCCAATCCAAAGGGGATAAGGTGGTCATACACTGGAAGAAGGGCATCACAAGTTTCCAGCCCAAAATGGAATGACATGAAGGACTCAAGTCCTAGTAGGAATCAGCAGGTTCCCCCAGATTGGTGGTTTGAGGATGTTTCAATCCTTAGGATTGATCACTTTGTAAGAGTCATTACTGCAATTAAGGTAAAGGGCATGAGGTATGAGTTGATTGGTGCTGGAATAATGCACTATGCAACTAAGTGGCTACCTGGTTTGATGAATGACACAACAATCCCACCAGATGAAGGAAGCAACAGTAGTAACAGTAACAGTAGCTCTAGTAGTGGTGGCTGGAAAAGTGGACTTCAAATGGTTGTGTCTAGACCTAGAGATGACACTTCAACTCTTCAAGCTAAAGATCAAAGGATGATCATTGAGAGCCTCATCAGCATAATTCCCCCACAGAAGGACAGTGTCTCATGCAACTTCCTGCTCAGGCTACTGAGAATGGCAAACATGTTAAAGGTTGCACTTGCATTGATCACTGAATTGGAGAAAAGGGTGGGAATGCAATTTGAGCAAGCTACACTGGGTGATCTTCTAATCCCATGTTATAACAAAAATGACACTGTTTATGATGTAGATCTTGTTCAGAGGCTGCTAGAGCATTTTCTTGTTCAAGAGCAGACTGAAAGTTCAAGCCCAAGCAGACCACCCTTTCCTGATAAGCATGCCACCAGTAACATCAATGCCAAGACAAGAGTGGCAAGACTTGTGGATAGTTATCTCACTGAGGTTTCCAGAGATAGAAACCTTACCCTCACAAAGTTTCAGGTTCTTGCAGAAGCTTTGCCTGAATCAGCTAGAACCTCTGACGATGGACTCTACAGAGCAATTGATTCATATCTTAAGGTAATCAATTCCTTCTCCAAGTAAAAATGTTGAGTAGTTTAGATTCACATGTGCCTGTAGATGTCTACTCATGCAATTCTTGTATTACCAGGCACATCCAACTCTAACTGAGCATGAAAGAAAGCGACTCTGCCGTGTGATGGATTGTCAGAAACTCTCCATTGATGCTTGCATGCATGCTGCACAAAATGAAAGGCTTCCATTGAGGGTAGTGGTGCAAGTTCTGTTCTCTGAACAGGTGAAGATAAGCAATGCACTATCCAACAGTTCTCTGAAAGAAGGTGTTGAGTCTCACTACCAGCCAATGCTTCCAAACCGGAAAACACTTCTAGAAGGGACACCACAATCATTCCAAGAAGGGTGGGCTGCAGCTAAGAAAGACATCAACACACTAAAGTTTGAGCTTGAGACTGTGAAAACCAAGTACTTGGAGCTTCAAAACGACATGGAAAATCTGCAGAAACAGTTTGATAAGCTGCTAAAGCAGAAGCATACATCAGCATGGACCAGTGGGTGGAAGAAACTAAGCAAACTTACCAAAATGACCAACGTGGAAAATCATGATATTTCTCCTCAGCTTCCAACTTCAGAAGAACAGAACAGAAAGACAACAACTAGAAAGTGGAGAAACTCAATATCCTGAGAGATAATAAACTCTCAACTGCATTGGATTGGAACTTATACCTCTCATGTTTCAGTTTGTGTTCCAGACTTTATTCCTTTTTTTTTACCATATTTCATTCCTTCTTTCTTTCTTTTAGACAGCAAGAATTTGTGGCTTCTCTTCGTTTAATTCTTTCTTCCTTCTTTTATAGAAATCGCTGTGAAATTCAAACTACATTGTAATTTGTCACCTGATCCAATCATAGTTTTCCTTTGCAAGTTCTAGAGGCACTGCTTAACTTTTCTACCTCATGCATTAAATTTACTGCATTACAATATTTAGGACTTAAAGAGACACTAATGTCACAAGTTTACAATATTTTTTCTCAATTTCAACCATGAAATCCTGACTTAATTAAACGGCAACAGACGTATCAGCAAAATATATGAAACATGAAAGTGTTTCACAGTGTTAAATATGATATACAAAAGCATTGATTCATATTTTAACAATTGTTTAAGCTTTTGAAATAGCTTGTTTATGGAAAACTTTTGGGTTATGACGCGCCTTAGAAAGTTAAATATGTTGGCTATCATGCAGAAACAAAAATGGGCCAGTTTCTTACTGAGTATGCACGGGTGTTACAGTTGGACAAAACCTTTTTCTTTTATGTACCTTTTATTTATTAATAAATTATTTATGTACAAGGCTATGATAAAGCCATTTGTGCAAGACTTCAAATATCATGCCTAACCATTCTAACAAAAATTGTCTTTTATAGATTTAAACTTCAATCATGTTCCTAAAAGAATGAGGATGACCTCATACCACATGATTTTGCCCAATGTGTGCATCAGACCAATAATTCTTTGGTCTTGTTTGAGGTCATGGATAGAATTTTTCATGGTAAGCAATATAGAAAAGAAGATGATGAAAGATTAAAGCAAAGTAACAGTATATGGAAGGATGTTAGTGTTGTTGTTAAGAAATAGAGGAACACACGACATAATCAACGTTTGGCCACTGCGTTCCTAATTTTAAACTGGTCTAACTTTTTGTTCTCAGTTTTATGTGACATCATAGTTTTTTATAATTAAACTCGATTAACATTGCTTTATTTAAGTGAAATATATGTTTAAAATTTGATTTCTTTTTATTCTAAAAATGTGTTTTCTTTACAAAAAATTGTGTAATTTTACACCAATTTTACTATAATCTATATATTTAAAAAAAACAATTGTCACTTCTGGATAAATCGTGTATGGAAAAAATGACTTCATAGAGAGATTGTGTTTCATTCACACAATCTTTATTTAAGAAGTCGTAGGACAAGATGATAACTTTGTTTATAATAATTAAGTTTTTTACATGGAGTTCAAAGTAGGAAATAATTTTCATGGAGGAAATCATGATTTTTTTAGATGTGTATGTAATTTTATAATGAGTTTGATGTGGTTTTTCATATTCTCTTTTCTTATTTTCTTTGTGCAAATAATAACTCTCGATTTCTATTTTTGAAATAAGAAGTTGTGAATTATATGCTTAATTTTAGTAAAAGACAAATCATACTAAAATCGTGTAAGCATATCACAAGTTATCATTTTTGTTAAATTAAAAGTCATGGTGCCTATAACTTGCAAATAACCAACCATGAAACTCTAACACAAAAGTGGTAAGTTTTTTCAAAATTTTTCATTTTCGTAAATTAGAGTATGATTATTTTCTTGGCATAAAACCAAACACATAAAAATTATTATGTTTATGTTTATTATATTCCTTTTTATTAAATATTATTTGTTTTATAATTTAATGAGAATAGGGCCATATATTAATAAAACATTTGAAGGGAAACTAAATTGAAAGAAATATGAGTAGATATTAGTAATATCGTGAAGAATATTTACATAATATTTTCTATTTAAATTATTTTTTAAAATATTTTTCGATCTTACAAATTAATTATTATTTATATTTAATAAGTTAATATTGAGATGTCTAAATATTTGATATTCTGTTATATATTATTATATACATATAGTACATAAATAAAAAAAAAATTTACAAGTTCATACAACATATCTTATATATCTCATATATTTATATAGTTCCTAAAAGTCCCAACAAAGGTTAAACTCAATTAAAAGTTGTATGACAAGAAAATACATATGACGTTAAAAAAATAAGGTTACATAATTAATTAAGAAATAAATATATAGTAAAACATTTTTTATATTATTATTTAATCCTAAAATATTGGTGGTGTAGTTTTTAAAATAATTATTTTAAAATTTAATAAGAAACACATTGTAATTTGGAACCTTTTTTATGCGTACTAATACTTTATATTTTGTCTAAAAATAACTAGTGACCTTAATAAATAGAAGGATAATAAACCAAGTTACCTTCAAGAGAAGTGCTTAGGCATATTATATAAGCATAAGATACTTCTTTCTTAAGTTGTTATTTAAATGTCATATTATTATGTTACTTTGATTATCTTCGTTAAATAATCAATTTGGAGAGTTAATGACGCACTTAATAATTAAAATTCATATAGAAATAAATAAATTGAAAGAACTTTTGTAAAGAAGAAAAGAAAAGACTCAATTTGAAAATTTTCTAACAGATTTACTGATTAACAGTACTGAAAAATAATACACACACACACACACACATATATATATATATATATATATATATATATATATATATATATATATATATATATATATATATATATTAAGTTAACTATCTACTTGATCTAATTATAATAGAAAGCTAAGAAACTAAAAAACAAACTATCTTCTAAAAAGATTGATAATTTTGTTTTTAATCCTAATATCATCTCAAAAAGGGTTATGGATGTTAACAAGAACCGATATACACATATTTTTGGAAAGGAATTCGGATAGAAAACTTTAGGGAAAAAAAAGTATAGAAATGTACAACTTGAAGGAACATGGGAAGATATAAATCTTGACCTAACAAAATCTCAATATAAAAAGAAAGGTTTGTAAAAAATTGAATGATAAATTCACTACATGAGAATGTATAAAAAGGAATTTGAATATTAGGAAAGAAATTGTCACAAAGATATATACTTTATTTATTGTAATTGATAAACAAGTGAAACTAAGACTAGTCTTTGTAGAACTTTTAAAGACTACAAATTACTTTTTGGATTTTTCAAGCCAAAGAAAACACTGTAATACCCATTAGAGAGGTTAGTAGTGGAACCAAGGGACAGGTGGCAGTCCATGATGGAGAGAGACAGGTGGCACCAAAGTTTGTTAGGCCTAGTAAGTGATTCGTGAAGATACCTGCATGATTGAGGGAGTGAGTGGGTATTTAAGGGGGGATTGAGGAATTGTATGGGGGTAGTTATTTTCTTCTTCTCTGGAGTGTGGACCTTTACCACTGTTTTGTATTTTCCTTCTCTTTTCTATACTGTTATTTTTCCTTTTCCGCTTGAGGAATAATACAAGGAGGAGGTTCTTACATCAGATTCTGGTTTTTTTCTGGTATAATTGTTTGTTTGTGTTGATACAATTTAAGGCAGCCATAACAATTGGTGCTTTCGTTGAGCTCCAATGGCGGAGAACACTCGTCTCAAGGACTTGCAATCAGAGATGCGGAAGGCCTTCGATGCTATTCGACGACTCAAATTCGTTAGATTGAATATTTCGGGCAGAACAATATTTTGCTTATTACCACACTCCGGATGTTGATCGTCTCACAATTGCCTTCGTCAACTTTGAAGGTGTCGTTATTCCATGGTTTCAGCTTCTCCAACGTGCTAATCAACTCCCCACTTGGTCGGCTTTAGTCATTGCGATTGAATTACAATTTGGGCCATCACCTTTTGATAGCCCTCGTGCACGCCTATTTAAGTTGTCCCAAACATCTTCTGTTGTGGAATATTACAATGAGTTCCTGCTTCTCGCTAATCGTAGTCAGGGTTTAACGGAGGCTGCATTATTAGATTGTTTTATTAGTGGGCTCAAGGATCCTATCCGCCGAGATGTTCTAGCCCAATCTCCATGTATTGTGTTGAAAGCAGTGTCATTGGCGCGATTATTTGATGAAAAGGCAACTTTGGGCCTCTCGGTTCCACACAACCGGCCCACTTCTTATTCCACTTTCAAGGTGAACCCTAATTCTGGCACCAGTTCTCTTCAGAAAAGCAATTCTTCCTCGCCTAATGCTTTACCACCAATTCTTCCCACCCCATTGACTAAAGCTTCGCCCCCTATTCGTCGCATTTCTCCCGCTGAGCAACAATTGCGACGTGAGAAAGGTCTTTGCTTTACTTGTGACGCCAAATATACTTGGAATCACAAATGCCCAAACAAACAATTGATGTTATTTGACTTGGAAGAAGATCCATCTGAAACACCCCTGGTCGACTCAACCCTTGCTGAGGTTCCCGTTCAGGATAACCCTTCTCATCTGTCCCTCCATGCTTTTCGTGGATCCTCCAGTCGCGCTACTATATATTTTCGTGGGTTTATCGAAGGAAAACCGGTTCGCGTTCTCTTAGATGGGGGCAGTTCAAACAGCTTCATCCAACCTCGACTCGCTCACCTTCTTCATCTTCCCGTTCAACCTTCCCCTCGTCTTCGGGTTATGGTAGGAGATGGATACTGTCTACAAACCGAAGGCTATATACCTTGCCTCTCTGTTTCTATTAATGGCCATGCTATTACGTTTCCAGCTTATGTGTTAGAGGTGAGTGGCTCTGAGGTCGTGATGGGTGCATCGTGGTTGGTGACGTTGGGTTCGCATATTGTTGATTATAGCGCGGCACAGATTAAATTTACCATGGGTTCTGATTTTGTTACCTTACAAGGGGAAAATTCATTTGTCCCTCAAATCGCGCAATACAATCACTTCCGGAGGCTTTGCTCAATTGATCAGATATCTGAAGCCTACATGCTCTCATGTTCTTCCCTTGAGCTGGAAAATACTATAATGCCCTGTTTTCCCCCTGACACTCCCTCGGACCTGCTACAAGTCCTTTATCAGTACACCTCAGTATTTTAGGTTCCCACGGGTCTTCCGCCGTCCCGCCGCCACGATCATTCTATTCCTCTACGAGAGGGTGTATCAACAATTTCAGTTAAACTCTACCGCTATCCGTTTGTTCAGAAATATGAAATTGAACGTATGGTTGCCGAAATGTTACAGCAGGGCCTTATTCAGCCCACAACTCTCCTTTTTCCGCTCCAGTCCTATTGGTCAAAAAGCATGATGGATCTTGGCGGTTCTGCACTGATTATTGTGCCTTGAATGCCGTTACTATCAAAGATTCCTTTCTGATACCCACTGTGGATGAGCTATTAGATGAATTACGCGGTTCTCTTTACTTCTCCAAATTGGATATTCGAGCAGGCTATCATCAGATCCTTGTTCGTCCAGAGGATCGTGTTAAGACTGCCTTTCGTACTCATAATGGCCATTATGAGTGGGTTGTTATGCCATTTGGTCTCTCGAATGCTCCAGCCACTTTCCAGGCAGTCATGAATGATCTATTTCGGCCTTTCCTTCGCAAGTTTGTTTTGGTATTCTTCAACGATATTCTGGTGTATAGCTCAGATTGGTCTCGACACTTGGAGCATTTATCCTTGGTTCTTCAAGTCTTACACAATGATAAGTTTTATGTAAACTTATCAAAATGTTCTTTTGGTCAATTGCAAGTGGACTATTTAGGACATGTGGTTTTTGGACGAGGAGTAGAAATGGAACCTACAAAGCTGCAAGCGGTGCGTGAATGGCCCACTCCCTCTTCAGTTACACAACTGCGTGCTTTCCTCGGACTCACGGGATACTGCCGTCGTTTTATTAGGCATTATGCTGTGATTGCTGGGCCATTGACTGATCTTCTTCAGAAGAATGGGTTCCAGTGTTTCCCCACCGTGCAAGCTGCTTTTGAGCATCTGAAAACAGCCTTAGTGTCAACACCAGTGTTAGCTCTCCCTGACTCTTCTAAACCTTTTATTCTGGAAATAGATGCATCTACCGTGGGGATTGGTGTTGTTTTAGCTCAAGATGGTCACCCTATTGCATATTTCTCCAAGAAATTATCTAGTCGTCTCCAACAACAATCTGCTTATGTTCGAGAGCTTTATGCCATCACTGAAGTGGTGGCAAAATTTCGCTATTATTTAATTGGTCACCACTTTGTGATTCGCACAGATCAACGTAGCTTGAAGCATTTACAAGATCAAACTATCCAAACTCCAGAACAAGAAGCGTGGCTTCCAAAACTCTTGGGTTTTTCTTATGCCATCGAGTACAAACCAGGCCCGACAAATGCAGCAGCCGACGCCTTATCTCGTTCTTTTCACATGGCTATCTCTACTGCCCAATCGTCTTTAATGGATGATATTCATGCCGCTTTATTGACCTCTCTGGCCTTCCAACAACGAGTCAATTTGTTCAAGGCAGATCCATAAGATTACCCTCATCATTCTTTCCGTGATGGCTTATTATTTATACATCATAGGGTATGGATACCTAATGATACGCCCCATGTTATTTCCTTGATCCTTCAAGAATTTCACTCTTCCAGAATTAGGGGTCATGCGGGGTTTCTGCGGACATATACTCGCATTGCAGCTTCCTTTGCTTGGCAAGGCATGCGCCGTGATGTTCGAGCTTGGGTTCGTGCCATTCAGTTGTGTCAACGTGCCAAACACATCCAGACTTCGCCAGCTCGGTTGTTAAGTCCCTTACCCGTTCCAAATAAGGTGTGGGAAGACATTGCTATGGATTTTATAACTGGGTTACCAGCATCTCGCGGATATTTTGTGATCTTTGTGGTTGTTGACCGTTTGTCCAAGTATGCTCATTTTGCTCCCTTGAAAACTTCGTTTACTGCTATAAAAGTTGCTGAAGTATTTGTAGCTAATGTGGTTAAGTTGCATGGCTTTCCCTGTTCCATCGTTTCTGACCGGGACAAGGTGTTCATTAGTTCCTTTTTGCAATACCTCTTTAAGCTTCATGGAACTTCATTGAAAATGAGTTCGGCATACCATCCTCAAACGGATGGCCAATCAGAGGCTGTTAATAAATGCCTTGAGATGTATCTGCGTTGTTTCAACTATGAACAACCTTATCAGTGGGTTCAATTTTTGCCTTAGGCAGAATTCTGGTATAACTCGTCTTTTCACACTTCCATGGGTATGACTCCTTTTAAGGTGCTGTATGGTAGGGATCCTCCTTCCATTATACCAGCATCTATCAATGATGACACACCCTGGGACCTT
>Ga0214542_1009448_pt1 | contig 15090 bp, 8 predicted proteins | sample CNSS1metaG_FD_160096 | JGI IMG/M metagenome (GOLD analysis project Ga0214542, IMG submission 160096) | Root nodule microbial communities from cowpea collected in UCLA plant growth center, Los Angeles, California, USA - CNSS1 | ecosystem: Host-associated > Plants > Roots > Nodule | place: USA... | reverse complement strand
TATATATATATATATATGGATCTCTCTATTCACACTTTTATTCACATATAAATATGTTACCATATCATATCCTTTCAACTATCCATTTAAGTCTCTTATGACCGATTATTATCATATGTTTATGTTTAAGAAATATGATAACTTTGTATTAATTATAACATAATAAGATATGATTAATTAAAATTTATGCTTAAGAGAAAGCATCAAATTAATATGAGATTAAAAATAACATTTTTCAAAATTTAAGTGTGAGTGTAAACATTTATGATGCATTGAGACTTCAATTTAAGTCATGTATCTGTATCCTACATGTACCTGTGACTAATATTTTATGATACTTTATCAATACACACGATATCTAATCTGTACTTATATTGAAGTATCTAATCTGTACAATAGTAATACTTTTATGAAGACAATGATTTATAATTTTTATGTTGACAATTTTAATTTAGATTCATACAATAATAATTATATATTTATCATATTTTTAAAAATTATTATATATTTTTTAATATATAAATATATATACACACCCATATGTGGGTATATGCATGTATAATATAATGTAATGTAAATTTTTTATCCTGTTTAATGTGCATGGTTAAAAGAATGTTAAGTATTGAAACGAAATCAACTTTTTTTCATTTTCCCTTTATATTGAGCCTGTTTATGCACTTTATTATTGTAGTTTATGGATTTGTTTTAACATATTTTTGCTAAGGAATTTTAGCATGTAGTTTGTCACAGCTCATCCTTAAAAGATAAATAAATAAATAAAACAACCTTTGCAAGTGTTCATGAAATGATTCGACAATGCAACTTTAAAGATAAGAAAATTTTGAATAAGCTTATTCTAAATCATAGTTAAAACAGTTAAACTTATATATTTAATAGATAGTTTGTGCAAGAAATGAGTGTTTGACTTTCATAAACTAAGGTGTAGCACTACTAAATTTATGTAATTAGTGAAACTTAAAGACTTATTAAGTAATAAAAGTTAACTTAAAATAGTTCCATATTAGAAGAAAGTCTAAGTTAAAATAGATCCATAGAAGAAAGTCTAAGTTAAAATAGCTCTACATTAGAAGAGAGTTTATGAGCAAGAGCATAACCTACCACATTTAACACTCAAGATTATAAAATTTTATACGTAGCTATTCTTCGACTCTTAATAATTACATCTTAAAAGCTCTGGATTTTTTTTTGGAAATATTTAACATAATTTAAAAAATAAATAATTAAAATAAAATGTTATTGTTACTCATAATTTTATGGACTATAGATGTATTCTTCTTTTTCTTCAGCAATCTTCATTCTCTTCTTCTTCTTTTGTAGTTCTCATTCTTTTTCATCAAAAGTTTTTCTTTTATATATTTTCAAGGGTACTGTACCGGATGGACATCAAGGAAATGATAAATGGATGGTTTCCACTCTTTCTTCTTTTCCATATCTTCAAATTTCTCTATTGGGTTTCTTCCTCTCTAGATCTTCATTGCATGGAGGACGAAAATGAGAGCAAAGGTGGTGTTGGGTTCAATGATAGGTATTTTCTTCTATCTTTTTTGGCATATGTTTAGGTTCTTATTGAAGTTCATCCTCCCCTTTATTTTTGTCTCCATTTATGTATTTTCTCTCTTTGTGCTCCTTGGTTCTTGATTTTACTATGATTGTCATCTCATGGGTTACTTAAAAATTTATTTAAATATTTGAATACTAAAAAAAAAAATTTTTTTTAGGTGGGTTGGTGAGCCAACCCACTTAACCCACCAACCCGTAGTGGGTTGAGCCGGGTTACAAAATTTCTGGCTCACTAGAAAGTGAGCCGGGTTGGGCTCACTCATTTTCAACCCGGCTCGTGGTGAGCCAACCCGTGTGAGCCGGGTTGGCTCACTTTGACATGTCTATGTATGATGGGTAAACAGTTTTTAACTTTATTATATTTATTTTGTTTTAAATCAAATTTATTACAATTGACTCATAAGTTTCTCTTCTACCTACAAATACCACCTATTTCTATGGGAATAATAGACAACAAACACATCAGCTTATAAAAAGTGATTTTTAGTCTTCTAGTATATATATTGTAAAATATTGGTATTTATAAGGTTCAGAGATCATTCGTTGCATGCACTCGATTGATTTAATGGGTAGTTGTGTATCTTGAGAGAAAAGCATAGATAATTTTATTTTGCCGTGTGTGATAGGAATGTTTTCTCTCTAAGAATAATATTGTGTCTCAACCCAAATTTTTTCAACTATTTATAATTTAGTTCTATATTGTTATTATTATTATTATTTGCTATTTGACTTTATGAATCTTTTCTGATCCATATTTTTATCTTATTTTAATTATTATATAATTATTATTATTATTCATTGTGATTAATATTTTTCTAACATTTTTATCTTAAAAGCTATTTGAAAACACTTTTCCCTTAAGCATGGAGCATCAGTGTACATGTTATAATTTTTTTTTTTTTAAAAAACACCTTATTCATAAGGAATAAGTGTACGAGCAATACTTCATGGAGATCTAACCATAAAAATATGTAAATTTTCTTTCATAGACTCTCAATAGATGTTCAAGCCTAAGGGATCTATGTATAATTTATATTTTGAGATGATGTGGACTATGATGGTTATAATATCCCAACCCACAATAATTTATACTATAATAAGGTATTAGGGCGACTTTGACACATCATTAATCTAAGCCTATTCAAGTAAAAGTCGATAAAATATCATAAATAAGTGACAAATTTAAAATATATATGATTCGTTACGTGTTTGTTGACTCAGGTGAATCTACTTTGATTCCGATGTTAAAGTGCAAAGAAAAAAACTTAAATAACAGATAAAAGAGATAAAGAAAAAAAAACAACCATTTTATTAGAAAAAAAAAAGACACCAATCTTATAAGATCATTTTAACTCTTATAATAATATACTTGAATCATAAGTAAGAAATAACATATCCTAATTAATTACATAGATTAGTTTAGCTCAATCTCAACTAGTAATAATTTAATTTATTCTCTAATAAGTCTATAATCTATGTGGTGTTATGTAATGATGATGATTTTTAATTTGAAATTAAATGATTTTCTGAAATGAATTCATATCATGATAAATGAAACATTTTTTTATATATTACTTTCAAAATGTAAATGTACATGTTCAAGTATAGAGCTTATAAAATGTAATGGCTCCCATTATTTTCATGTCAACTATTTATTTTTCCGAAATCGCATGATAAATCTATCATACTTGTATGTTACTCATGCAAAGGAGAAGCAAAATAAATGGCTTAGTAAGGAAATAAGAGAAATAGTTGTATGTAAAATTTCAACTTTAAAGTTTTATTTTATAAATATAAATTATGAAATATGATTAGTTTTATTTATTTCTTTTAGAAACAATATGCTTATGTCTTTTGAAAATTGGTATATTTGGTAGTTTGTTTCCCTTGTGAGGATAAATACTTTTGGAATATGAACTCAAACATTGACTCCAATTTTTTAGAGACAGAGAACTTTCAAATAGAAAAATAATATATTAGAGACAAAAATAAGTTGGTATCTAAATAAAGAATAATGTTAATAAGAATTACTAGAGATGAATGTATTGTTTTAGACTTACTGAGATAAAATATATTGAATTTAGTGATGGATGTCTCTATATATTTGATAGAGGCCGTATCCCACCAAATTAAAACATATTAAATATAGTATATGAAAGTGAACCAAGTCGTCTCCCAACGATCAATATTTTCATTCAAAGCCAAATTTCCAAATGAACACAACAATAAAACACAGGGGGGGGTTTGGCAGATTCACACAACTTTGCTAAATTGTAATCAAAACACCAAAACTGAATTAAACACAGAATTCAAAACGTACTGGTCCCTTGATTCCACTAAAAATCCACCAATCACAGGTTACTAAATCAATTCTCTTATCCAATTTACTCTCATGAAATCTGAATTAATCAAATATGCGAAAATTAACACAGCTTCATTATGCCATTAAGCATAGCACACATCCTTCCTTCAATTTCACACACACACACACACACAGATTAAGCAACTGTGGCCAAAATCCGAACTCACTAAGCATGACAAGGATTCTGAAATTGTGCAAAACATGAACCCACGATTAAGCATCACAAATTCCATTTCATTCAAAGCTACGAAATTGAATACGATGAAGAGAAAATAGGAATTGGAGTGCACTGCAAAACATCAACCTCATGGTTTCAAATCAGTTTCTTCAAGGAACCAATACGAAAAACTTAGCTAGACATAGAGAATGAACAATTAAACATTTCAAAACTGCTATCACAAAACAGAACCAAGAACCCTAACTTATCAAATCTGAAAACGCAATTTAAGAGCAAAAGTAGAGATTTCAAAGCTTAAATGGAATGCAAAACGGTGTTGTCATATATAAATGCGAAAACCCCATGAATGGGTATTGTTCCAAGTCAATAAAACCCACAAAACGAACTGCCCAAGCAAGAAAACAAATTCCAAACGTAAAACCCTCAATGGGTGCTGTCAAATATGCATAAAAACGGTAAAAATGAGCCAAAAACGTGAAAAACCGCAAGGGGGACGTCCATGGAAGCTTGGAGAACGAAAATGGAGGTTTTGAAGAGAGGTTGAAGATGATGGAGCGGCTGGCCTCCTCTCATGCAGACCTAATTCGTGGTCATATCACCCATGCCACTCATAATTACAAAACTGCCACTCTGCCACTCAGATTTACAAAAATGCCACTCTGGGCCTCAAATGTTGACCCATTGACTTTGCTGACGTGGAAATGACATGGAAATGATGTGGCAATGATGTGGAAAGTCTCTTCAACTAAATATTAATGTCCAAGCTCCAAAATTTGCTTCACCCAAATACCTAAAAATAATTAAAAACAAAAATTAGGCCAAATAATGTGAAATTAGTCCAAATTCGGAACAGTGGCCCAATAAAGCCCAACAGATGAAAAACACTCTAATGATGAACAATTAAGCACTAATCAACTGTCTAATGGGTACATAAAGGCTAGTGGAATGGAAGAAAATAATGACTCATCAATATTCAAGAGATTATTTAACTTGGCCAAATTAATCACTATAAGAATGTTTCAAATTAGCTGCAAAAAAATTACGTCTACATCAAGTATGATGCTAATAGCGTCGGCCTTACGCCCGCTAAGCCGACGCTACACAAGAAAAAAATATAAAATATTCAAAGTGGAAGTCAGATAATATATATTAACATTTTATATTATTATTTAAGTTTTACGTCGCAGTTAAGACGACGCAATAGAGTCACGCAAGTATGGGACGTAATAGAGTCGCGCAAGTCTGGAACGCAATAGTGTCCACTTTTGTTGACTCTTTGTCGACGTTAGGTCTAAGAAAGAGGGAAAATGAGAAGTTAAAAAGATTCGCGCATATTAAAGTTTCTCCCTTTTATTTGGAGTCCTGACCTTTCAGCTAGCTCGAACCCACTTCACACGTAATACTTCGAAGAAGAAGCTACATTTCGAGAAGAAGTTTCATTTCTCACTTCTTCGAGCAAGAAGTTGTTTTTCTCACTTCTTCGAGCAAGAAGATGCATTCCTCACTTCTTTGAACAACGAGGTGCATTTCTTTGTTGCTGTTCCAACTGCATTTCTATACCACATTTATTTTCCAGCTTCATTTCTCATTTCTTTTGCAGTGCACCTCCGAACTCCATTCATGTCGAACCTCCATTTCTTATGAAGATTGGTGAACGAACAAATTTCAAGGTTCATGGAGCTTGAGTGAATCCCCTCTTGGTTGTTGATTTCACAAATTTGACTGGGAGTTACTAGGTAAGGTCAAAACACCTCTCTGATTCTTTGATTGTCAAACCCTAATGTATCTCAATATTGAAGTCGAACGTGATTGGGAGGTACTAGCATAGGCATATGTTTAGCCTGCAGAAAATGGTATTGTAGCATTGCCCAATTGGTTTTTTATGGCTTTCTGTTCTTGCCAAAGTTGGTGAAGAGGACAAGAATTTTCTTGCAACCCTTTTGTTATCCATTCACCATCATTGGTCTGGTGTGCCTTTTTCCACCTTGCAAGTCACATTTGTTTTGAATCTTTCTCTGCTTCTTGACCTAGTTGTGTAAGACTTTGATGGTCTATGAAAGAAGTGTATGCTCAATCCATCTCTTGTAATGTAACTTGTCCTAGTATATTAGCTGTCATGTAACTTTGTTGCATTTTTGTCAAGTCGTGTGAGTGTTACCTTCAACAGTAGGTAAAACAGGTGGTGGTTGGTTGAAACTAGTTTACAATTAAGCCTATGGTCGTACAAATTTGTGTGTGCAATGGTGTTATATCAGCAAATGGTGTTATATCAACAGTTACCTTAGTCTTTTCATGTCTTGTTTCACTTTTTGCTGTAAAAGCAAACTCTAGTTTTACCAAAAGAATGTTGAATTCCGTGAATCATGTTAGCTTTGGTCAACTATGCAAGTGAGACATTCAATTCATTGATTTGAGAAAAAAGTATTCAATTCAAATTATAACTATGTAAGTGTCCAATCAAGTGTGCCTAGGTGAGATTTGTTCCTATTTTTCTTTTGACCACAATCTGCCTATGTTCCTCCTGAAAATTTAGGAAGTTAAATTTTAAAATCATTGAATACAGAAGAAAGAAGATTGTACAAGGTCTTCAGTACTTATTCTCATGTTTTTGAAAACAATCAGATTCTCAGCAAAAAATTTAATGAGCCTTGTAAGAGTAGCAATTGTGTTATCATGGCCTGCAACTACCAAAAGAATGCAAATTTTGTCATCGTCCAAGGTATTTACCTCATAAATGTCAAAAGGGAAGACATAAAAATGTTCCAGTTAAAAGAATGTTCTACTTGCCAATCATCCCACAATTGCAACGTTTATATGCATCTGTGGAAACAACATCACAAATGAAATGGCATTATGAAAATAGAAGATATGATGGTGTGTTACGACATCCATCTGATGGAAAATCATGGAAACACTTTGATGAGATCTATCCAGATTTTGCTGTAGACCCACGACATGTAAGACTTGGTTTATGTGCTGATGGCTTCACTCCTTACATCCAAGCTTCAACATCGCCATACTCTTGTTGGCCAGTTTTTGTAACTCCTTATAACCTACCACCTAATATGTGTATGACCAAACCATTCATCTTTCTTACTTGTGTCATACCTGGTCCAACTAGGGATGTCAAAAATATCCGTACCCGCGGATAAAACCCACAACGGGTAGAAAACGAATATTAAAAATGGATACCCGCTACCCGTGGGCACGGGTATTTTTGATACCCTCATGTTAACGGGGCGGGTACGGGTATCATAGTACTCGTACCCGTGGATACCCGTACCCGCTAAACTTACACCCCCCTTGACATTTTTCTCTTTTTTTTTTTGAAATTGGGCATATACATCAAACCTTATATAGACAATAACGTTTATGATATGCTTGTTGTCAAATGATAGAATTAAAATAAGAATACTTGGCATGTGGCAATTGAGGTTTATTATTTGCTTATTTTGTTTATTTTTCAGGAACCAATCGGAGGAAGTGAGTTTGTTGATCAAAACACTAATTAAAGAATTTTCATTGTGTTAAACGTCATCTTATATTTGCTTCTACAATTATTTGGACTTGTATCAACTTGAGTTTATTTGAACTTTATTTAAAATTTATGACAGTGATGTATTTTATTTTATTTTATTTGAATTTATGATTAAATATTTGTTTTTTAAATAATTTTGTAAATACCCGCGAGTACCCGTGAATACCCGTGGATATGAAAAAAATAGGTGGATACCCCCACAATGGATGCCCGACGGATATGAGTACGGGTACGAGACAAATATTTATTCAACGGGTAGGGTACAGGGGAGCTACTACTCGTACCCTACCCGCCCCGTTGACATCCCTAGGTCCAACGAACCCAACCAAAAAAATTGATGTGTACTTGCAACCTCTGATTGATGACCTCCAAAAATTGTGGAGTGAAGGTGTCATGACATATGATATTTCGACAAGAGAAAACTTTGTAATGAGAGCATGTTTGATGTGGACAATAAATGATTTTCCTACTTATGCCATGTTGTCTGGTTGGGGGACAAAAGGCAAATTAGCATGTCTTCAGCAAAAGGTGGAGCACTCCACACTACAGGTCGCAAATCCCACCTAGACATTGCATTGGGATTGGTAAGTTTTATATAATACATAAAAAATTACTTACTTTACATGGATTTTATGTAATCTTTTCTCCTATTTTACTAATTCTATAACTTATGTCAGGAGCGAAAACATGGTCGTCCCGCGGATCCAGATAAGTTATTTCTTGTCACTCACAAGAAGAAGGATGGTGCTTGGGTAAATGCACGTGCACGTGAAACCTATGTATGTTATTCAATTTATTATCATATTATTTTTATTTTAATGCTACATTTCTAATACTTTCAAACATTGTGATTGATAGGAAGCATATCGTCAACGTGTGGAAGAAATAGAATCAGATGGTTTTGTAGGATCCACAACATCAACAAGGCTTCAATGTTGGAAAGAAGTTGTTGGAGGGAAGAGTCGAGGTCGAGTTTATGGCACTGGTGACCTGGGAGCCAATATTCAACCTGGTGTCACATCCCTCACTCAACCTTCCTTATCCCGTACAGAGGATGAACATGCACGTCACAATGAACGGCTTGAGCAAGAGTTGGCTGAAACAAAAAGATATTGTGCCATGATACAAGAAGAAATGAAGCTCATTCGGCAACAATTAGCCTTGGTCTTGGAAAAGCAGTCTACAAACAGTTCCACCGGTACTAGTCAAGTGCATCATCATTATGATGAAGACTTGGATGATCAACCAATACTTTGAACATGATTTCTCGGTATACTCTCTTCATCAAATATTTTTGTTCAATTATATGGTATATAATATTTTTAAGCTTCAAATATTTATAGATCTTTCAATTCTTTTTACAGGTTTTCGTTGCATCTTGACTTTGATTTTGGACTTAAGTTGGATGTATTATTTAGAATTGTAGAACTTTAGTAGTAGTATGATAGTGAACATTATAATAGACTTATTGACCAATGTAATCGCAATCACTTTCTGGACAAATATTTGCTTCCTTTATTGCTATATTTTCAAGTACAATATTGTTATAATTTGATGCTCAAAATTATCACTTTTGAAGTTGAGAGTAATTTTGGTTGAAGTTGGAAATAATATGATTTAATGTATATATGTATGTTATTTATCACGTTTAATATCAAAACAGAGCATGCAAATACATCAAATTGGTTTGCTACTCTATAGCTTGCGTCAGCCATAACATCAGCTAGGCCCACTCTACATCAAAACTAATTTAAAATTCACACGACTATGCTCACACTATAGCGTCGCATCTAGAGACAAGTAAAACCACGCTATAGCGTCTACATAAGGCGGACTCTATAGTGTCTACATACGGCGGACTCCATAACGTCTACAATTGGCCGACTCTATAGCATCTCCATACGGTCCACTCTATAGCGTCTACATAAAGTCGACTCTATAATGTTTACTTAGAGTCTCTTATGGCTAATTTTATAGCATCTACTTTCGATCGACTCTATAGAGTTCCTCCATAGCCTATTGGGACGCTTGGTCGACGTTATAGAGTCCATTTTTTACTCTTAGAGTCTACTTTTGATTGACTCTAATTTACTATTTTCTTGTAGTGAATGGTGTTTTGGAATAACAAAGATTTAAAAAATCATTTCTTCAAATATAAAATGTTCATTCTTCCATAAGACGTTTGTAGTAGTTATACATGTTAGAAAAATAATTTTTTATAGGCAAAAACAAATATTGAGAGACTTAAAACTAAAAATATTGAATGCATATTATTTTTAAGTTGATAGTGTAAGATACAAAATGAATAATATTCACTTTTCTTATAAACATTGTGTAACTATGAGATTTGTCCTTTGAGTTGAATGTTCTATCAATCTCTTATTTGAGTTAAAGTTGTTTGGTATTGTGTCTTTTTTGTGATTCTCCTTTGAAGTAATATCAAAGTTGATAAATGGTGACCGACTCACAGGAGTACAATATAGGTGGAGAATCCTAGATGAAAGGGTGTCTTGTATCGAAAGTCTTCTTTACAAAGTATTCATGATTTACAATGTTTACATTTAAGGAAAGTGTATCAATATTTACATCAATTTGTAACATTGATTTCATTTTGACAATTCTAGCTAATCCATTTTTAATGTGTTATAAGAAAACTTAAAACTATTTACATACTATAATTTTTAATATTTTATGGGATTTTTTCTAAAAACTTGTTATAAAATTTTGCAAAAAAAAAAACTTTTTTTCGCTATTTATTCTCTGAATTTTAATTGACATATAATTCTTTCATAGATAATTATTTTCTATAAAACTATAAAATTCGCAAGTATTTCTAACAAAATTTTCTAAAAAACACGTATGCAAAATATTTTGAAAAATAATTGGTAACAAATTCTTACAGACCATTATTCATAACAAAATTTACAAGTGTTTCCTAAAAAAAATTTAAAAAAAAAATTGACAGAAAATATGTATTTTTTTAAAAGTGTTGACCCTCCTATCATGTGATAATATATAGTACAAAAATAAATTAAATCCTTCTTATCTGAAAACTATTCTTTTCACTCTATGATCTTATGTTATTACTATTGATCTATTTTTACTATAACGAAGACATTTATTGTTTTATTTGGACCTCTTAAAAGTAAAGTATATATGACCTACATTATTTCCTCATCAAAAAGTAGTAACTTCATTATATTCCTAGCTTTTACTAAAAGAAGGATCACTCACGATCTTTATTGGAATATTGACCCATATTAATTGGACACATGTGTAAAATCATTTTTAAATTGCTGCCAACGTGACTACAAAAATTAGTGGGTTTAGTCGTTTACAATTTTCAAATATTTACTCCTAGAAGACAAATACTAATAAAGATTCCTATGAAAACTAAAAATCTTCCTAGGAATAACTAAAATTTTCTTTGTATCCATAACCTTTATTCTTTGTTGTGCTTCAAAATGTACTTTGTTTAACTTAAACTTTTTTTTTAATTATATATTATAAAATATCTATAAAAAGTGTATTTAATAAGGTTGGAGAGACTTTGTAAGCTACTACAATTTCCTCTATGCACTTATTGAAGTGGTTAACTATATTTATTGAGAATATGTTCCTAGCAGAAGGATCATTCTTTTAAGGGATTTGTTAGTTTGAAATGAAAAAAAAAAAAAGTGTTTGCTTTTAATCAATAAAACTAGCTTTAAAATAAGAGACCAATAAGATGGGTTATAGGAGCTATATCTTAAGGTTTATAATTATGCTAGATCATAAATTTAGAGTTTTGAATCAAAATCATATTTTTTTCTAATTTTAGAATGGAAATATTATTTTTAGAATGTGAAGAACCAAAATTATAATTATTTCAAATTTTAATATTAGAAACATAATTAAACATAAATTCACTACTAAAAAAAACTCATATTTTCTGCCTATTTTATTTTGAAATTTTTTTCGTAGGAAATACTTACAAATTTTCTTGTGAAAAATAATTTGCAAGGAATTGTTACTAATTTTCTTGCAAAATATTTTGTATAAAACACTTTTCGCAACAAATTTTGTAGGAAAAACTTGTAAATTTTATAATTTTGTAGGAAATGATTACTCACGAAGAAATTATTTGTTAATTAAAATTCTTAAGAAAAATGGCAGAAAAAATTCTTTTCTTACAAATTTCTTTAATAAATTCTCAAGAAAAATCTCATGTAATATTAGAATTTCTAGTAGTGATTAACATATCGGAAGGATTCAATTTCAAAGTTAAAACTATATATTAATAATAATTAAGAATAAATCGTGCATATAATTTTTTTTATAACTTTTAAATTTCCCGTATAGTACACTAAAGTTGTTGAGAAAATATGTAAATCTAAATTCTATATTTAGTAGAGGAGAAAGTTAAGTACGATAAAAAAAATATTGTAAACTTGTTATCTTAAAATTTTAATCAGAGACGATGTTAATATTTTACTTCCATTTGACTTAAGATTTTATCGTTGTTGAATTTCCTTAATAAATTCTTTAAAAACATAAAAAATAATAATAAATAAAAATATTGGAAAAGACGAAAATGAGTAAATTGAAAATTACATTTCAATTAGATATTATAAAGTATATTATCAAAAATGATGTTTCTGAAATTAAATTAAGAAATATGACGATGTTTTTCAAAGATCATGATAAGATCACCAACATTCATGTTTCATGTTTTTAATATGATTAACACGATTAACACGTATATGATTATACATAATGTACTTAAAGATCATAATTAATGTCAACTCTTCCTACTTTTAGTAACTTTTATAAAGAAAATATCTAAAACTGTTTGGAGCTTTTGTCTCCCTCCAATAATTAGAGTTTAACACAATATAAAGTCTCAATTTAATCAGTGAAATTAATGAATTATTTTCTGTCGTTCAGTAATGTAATTTGTTGTGTTCAGTAACCTAATATTGAACATATTGAACAATACAATAAGGTTTAATTAATACTCACTTTTGTTTACATGTGTCAGTTTAGTATCCGTTTTTGAAAATATGTCAATCTGGTCCAATTTTTAAAAAAGTGTCTTAATTAAGTTTCTTTTTAGACAAAAATTACTAAAGTCGTTAACTTAATTCATGACTTTTATCATTAAATTTTAATATAAATATCAATACTTAATTTTGTAAGTCATTTTAGATATCGATACCGTTAAAGGTGTTAATAATTTTTTGCTGAAAATGACTTAATTATATTTTCAAAAGTTAGACTCAATTGACACATTTTTAAAAACGAGGTACCAAACTGACATATTTAAACAAAAATAGGTATTATCCGACTAATTAAACCATCAATTATCATTTTTTTTAAACTATATTAATTAATTATGGACACTCATTAGTTATAGAAGTTTATACTTTTTCACAATAAAAATAATAATATTAATAATAAATTAAAAACTTAATTTTTGTTATTAATTTGTGTTTAACAAAAAATCGTTTTAATTTTTATTTCTTTTTGTTTATTAATTTTCTGTCTTACTTTTCTCTACTAAGCTAAGTATTATCTTGTACAACTTTTCATAATTATTGGTCTGGTAACAATATTAGTAATAATTAGGTTGATAACATCTTTATAATATTTTTTTACTTTAATTTTCTTATATTTATTATTAGTTTCAGTTTGTTTGAAGCTTTCTAGTTTATATACTTCGAACAAGTTTTATAAATTACAGATAAAATGCATTAGTTATTGTCATTTTCATCACATGCATGGACTGCACATGGGGGGCATGATAATCCTTCCACTAGTTGAAATAAAATATGTCTAGTTGGTTTAATTTTTATTAATTTTTTAAAATCAGATTGATTATTGAGTTTTTTAAGACGTTTGATTATTGAATTATTGAAGGTGATTGAAAATTTAATGATTACTGGTATTATTTTATCTTTTAAGAAAAATCACGTGCAAGTATGGAAAAAATAAAAAAGCAAAAGAGGAAAACAGATACAATGGATCTAACCAAAAAATTATGACGAACAAATTTTAAAATATATAATAAGAAAAAGTAAGATTTGAAGTATTTAAACAAATTTTACACTACAAGATAATTTATTATCGAAATACTTCGTGAGTAATAATAAAAATTTGTCAATAATTTAAATTTTAGAACATATTATTAATGTCTAAAAATCCATCACTAAAATTGTCATCTTTAAATTTTATGAAAAGATCACAAGATCTATCAGTATTTACCAATGATCATAAATTTGATAGTAAATATTTATTGATAATTAATGGCAGATTTTGATCGTCGATAAATATCCCAATTAGGTTTCTTTATCATTTTCTTCTTCTTTTTTCTTTTTTATTATTCTTCTTCTCCACATTCTTCTTCCTCCTTTCCTTCTCTTCTTCATCGCATCTCCTTTGTCATCATCATTTTCGTTGTTTGTCACTATCTCTCTTGGCTTCTCTTGTTCTTTATCTTCTTTTTTCTCTTCCTTCTCCTTTTCCTTTTCCTCTTCCTCCCCCCCTCTTCCCCATCCTCCAACTCTGGTTGCCATCGTTGTCGAGTCACCGTTGTCACTATGTCACCACCACCGTCATGCCACCATTGCCATTGTGCCACATTGCCATTGTGCCACCATCATCGTCATACAAATGTGTCACCGCCAGTGACGTGTCTCCTCCTCTTCCCCCTCTTCCTCTTCCTCCTCCTCCTCCTCCACCTCCTCCTCCCCTTCTTCTTTTCTTCTTCTTCTTAGTCATCTCCCTTATTTTATACATCATCACGCCATTGTTGCCAACACATTCTCCTCCTATTCCTCTTACTTCTTTTCCTCCTCCTCCTCCTATTTCCCTTCTTCTTCTCCTCTTCTTCTCACCCATCTTCCCTTAATATATAAAAAATCTCATCAAACTTGACAAAAAACTATTGTTCATTTTAGTGATGGATTTACCATTACAAAAATTTGTCGGTAATAGAAATTATAAATTATTGACAAAATTTACTAATAGAATTGACCATTAGATAAATTACTAATGAAATTTACCAACGAAATTGAATGTCAGATACATTATTTGAGAAAATATCTATCGGTAATATAAATTTTAATTTATTGATAAATCAATTATTGACATAAATCTTTATCGATTATTTAAATTATAAAATTAGTATTAGTGAATATATCTCAGCCAATATAAATCTATCGATAATTACAAATTTTTTTGTAGTGTTATATAGAAAAGAATAAAGAGTTTATAAATGAATGATATATTTTTAAAATCTATTTCCATCATAAATTCATCTTTTTCTATTAACGAGATCCATTAAAGAAAGAACAATGATGGCATTTGGCACAATTTGATCGTGAGTTATATTAGAAGGTTGGAAAGACAATGTTTCTCAATGCCTATATTGACGAGACAAATATATATATA
>Ga0214542_1009442_pt1 | contig 15103 bp, 10 predicted proteins | sample CNSS1metaG_FD_160096 | JGI IMG/M metagenome (GOLD analysis project Ga0214542, IMG submission 160096) | Root nodule microbial communities from cowpea collected in UCLA plant growth center, Los Angeles, California, USA - CNSS1 | ecosystem: Host-associated > Plants > Roots > Nodule | place: USA... | reverse complement strand
TAGTCTACGATGAATGAGTTTAACATGATTTGGATATGCTACATGTATGGCTGGTTCCATGGTTTGAGAATGATGAGTTGGTATGGATTTGACATGGAATATGAGTGAGGGTTGGTTATAAAGGTTGGCATGAGACCTATATCCATGAAAAGTATTAATTGGTTGGTGGAATATGAATTGTATGTGGTTAGGACGTAATTCCTTGAAATCTCTAGGTGAGATTTTAGGGGGCGCCTTAGTTGGTCGGGATGTAATTCCATGACCCCTGTTAGTGGGAGTTCATGGTGGTGCCCCATCTATATAATTTAGTAAGGATTCAAGGTAAGGTTGCATCTTGACGCTCTAAGGAGTCAGTTAGTCTCACATAAAGGGGACCGACTCTTGTGGTGAGAGTAGAAGGAGGCCTGAAACTCATTAAGGACTAACCTTGTGTGTGGGGGATGGAGACATTGTAACACTTGTAACACTTAGCTCGGGGGTGAGCAGCTCGGGGGTGAGCAGAGAAATCTACCACAAGTGCAAGCATCCGCTAAATCTGACTAAATTATATGTATCCGGATGAGTTGAGTCTGAGTCTCAGTGTATTGTTTGAGAAGTCATAACATGTTTGGGTGACATATACTGCTTGGATTGTGAAATGGCATGTGACCATATGATAGACTGATTTCTACTTTAGTTTACCCTTCTGTTTGTTTGTTGTGTGTTCTGTATGTGTGGTTTTTTCTCTTTTTGCGATGATCATCAACTTGTTGATGTAAGCAGATGCGAGAAATACTCATGGTCAACAAGGACATGGCGATTCCGCCGCATAGCTATTTGGGCTGGATGCTGCTCATCTGATTTTCATTTTTGGGCTAAGTCCCATGTATCGTCTTATCTTGGAATTTCATTGATTTATTGTCAATCTCTTACTTTATTTTGTATCCGGCATCGTGGTGGGCCTTGGTTTCTTCTAGCTTTTTTCTAGATATTGTAAGGAGTAGCGGTTATACTCTAGGACTTGTTTCTTATTTTCTATCCGTGTGAAATTTCATTTAAATTAAGGATATTATCTAAATGGGGTGTTACACTAATACTTTAATTCTCACCGATTTAAGTATTAATAATGTTTTTTTACAACGACAAAGAGTACGTATGAATTAGTTTTGTGGTGAAATAATCAATCGATTTTTTACAGTAAAAGTAAAACACATTTTTATTTATTTTACACCATACCATCATATTGTAGAATATTGTAGAGTATAATTAATTTACCAGTTATCCAAGTACTACAATAGTCGTCAAAAAGTATTTAGCATACAAATCAAAGAGTAACCCAATCAAAGTCTAGGAGTCTCCCATCATTTATACTAGAGAGATCCTCCTTAATGTAATGCCAATGCCCTCTAAAATGGAATGGAAATACTTGAATTAAGCAAGGCGCATGCATGAGTGTAGGATTGGATGACATGTGTCAAGTCATGCCTTCATGCTTTTCCACCATGTGTAAAATGTGAGAAACATGTGTTGCGGGTGGCTGCAATTGTTCCGTGGCGGAGGCCGGGTGGGCCGAGTCACAACCGAATCATGGCGCTTGGGCTCATACGCTCTTAAGTAGAAAGAGTTGTGCCCTGACTAATAGCTATAGCTTTCGGCCAGGTGGTAAGCGCTCGATCCAACAATTGGTATCTAGAGCTAGGTACTTGAAATTTGCTCAAGTAAGGTCCTAAATCTGTTTTTGAACTACTTGAAATGGCTGAAAACAAGTTACCCTTTGCTGAAGGTGCCTCAATTCATAGATCCATTATGTTTAGTGGCATTAATTACCAATTTTGGAAAATTAGGATGAAAAACATTATTGAATCAATAAATCACGGGATATGGGATGCAATTATAAATGGACCATATACTCCTAAGCATACTGTTTCAAATGTGCAGGTTGATAAGCCTTGGACTCAATGGACTGAGGAAGAAAGGAGGAAAGCCTAATATGATTGCATTGTAAGAATATCCTCACGTCATCTCTTAACATGTACAAGTTTTTTCATGTTTCACAATGCTAGAGTGCCAAGAAAATGTGAGAGGTTCTTGAAGTGACTCATGAAGGAACTAATGATGTTAAGAGAGAAAGGAAGCATGCCTTGATTCAATAGTATGAGCTATTGAAGATGCGACAAGGAGAATCTATAGCGGATGTACAAAAGAGATTCACTCACATAGTCAACCATATCATGGGTTTGGGTAAGGAATTTAACAAAGGAGAGTTAAACATCAAGGTGTTGAAGTGTCTTGATATATCTTGGCAACCAAAGGTCACGAATATATCAGAAACAAGAGACTTATCTACATTGACTACAACTGCATTGTTTGGCAAGCTTAAGGAGCACGAGATTGAGATGCAAAGGCTAAATGAGCTAGAGTCAAGTGAGAAAAAGGTAAGGAACTTAGCCTTGAAGACTAGCACCAAGAAGAATAAGGAACCCAAGGATGAGGTGGTTGAATCAAGTGATAATGAGAACTTGAATGTCCTTGTCAAAAAGTTTGGGAAGTTTCTCAAAGGAAGAGGTAACAAAGGTAACCAAAGGAGGTACAATTCTAAACAAGTTGATTTAAATAATACTTCTAATTTTACTTGTTATAACTGTGAAAAACAAGGACATATCAAAATTGAATGTCCAAATCCTAACAGAGAAAAGGAGAATAATGTTGATAGGAAAAAGGAGAAGAAACCAAAGGAGACACATGCATACATTACATGGGAGGATAATGATGATTCAACAACAAGTAGTTCTTCACAAGATGAGAGTGAAGAAGCCAATTTGTGCCTCATGGCTGATTATGAGTCATCCTCCTCAAGTCAAGTAAGTTCTCTAGACAAAAATGACTACAATCAATTGTTGCATGATTTTGAAGAGTTGTATAATGAAGCAAACAAGATTTCTGCATTAAACAATCGATTGAAAGCAAACAAGATTTCTGCATTAAACCTCTTCCAATTGGTGTTCTACTGATTGATCCTTGCGGAAGGCAAGGGAAACACAGCGGAAGGCTTAAGATTAGCGATTAACACTCGGATTGCTCTTGTATCTCACTAGTTTCGGAAATCCTAAGCGGTAGAACCAAAACTAGGCTTTAGGGTGAGCTGATGAATAAGGGAGTTATCTCAACCGAATATATCATTCATCGAAGCTAGCTTTTTACAATGAGATGGCTTGCCATTTTATAGAATGAATGGCAACCGAAAAGAAAACGAAGGAGAAGAAAAATGGATGCCGTCTAACATAAATCCTAATGGCAAAGATGGAAGAAATGTGAAACCCTAACGAAGGCATCTACAAGCAAACTCTACGCTAAGGTGTGAGATGCGTGAAGGAAACGAGCTTGCGTGAAGGAAAAAGGCTTGTGAAAGAAACCCTAGGTTGGGTTGCTACACGGGATACGTTGGGTTCACGATACTGAAGAGAAAGGCGCTCTCAAATGCGTAGATGGGAAATGCAGGTGTGGGTTGGCTTGATGCAGACTTTGGTTGGACGTGGTCCGCTAGAAGAGCATGGGCTGCTGTTAAAAGCCCAATTCATCAAGAGCTAGATTTGGATGTGTGGAGAAATAAAAGGAGATGATGCACAGGTGCTTGCAGCATTGTTGCGAATTGGTTTGTTTGGGACACGAGCTGTAGGCCCAAAGGAACATTCTCGGCCCAAGCACATTGTTGACACAAAAACCTGTCATGGTGGTGTAGAAAGAAACGTTGGTTTTTCTTTAATTGGGCTACAAAATAAAAATAACCCAATTTAGAAAATCATTTATTTAATAAAAAAAATAAAGAAAATAAAAGACTTTAAAGAAATTAAAAGGAATGGGCCTAGCCAATGGCCTAAGCTCTAAGCCTTAATGGGATCATATCATCCCCTCCCTCTTGAAGAGGATCTGTCCTTAGATCAAGAGGGTGGTAAAGCTCACAACAATCAAATTTAAGAACCCACCAGGATCAAACACATATCTACAATGGTCATCAAATAAAATTGATCTAAAATCATAATGACCATGCAGTAAAATTAATTGGGCAATGTGTGAAAATGGGCTTTTAAAGATTGAATAATGTAGTATTAAGCCCACTTCATAAAAATAATGTCTTACACTTTGACTAAGGTGATTTGTGAAAAGAGTTTTAGAGTCAAAGTGCGTTTTGGCCCAAGATATTAAGGAGTATGAAATAAGGGAATGAGATGGAGAACAAAATGTTTGAGAAGGAAACAAAACAAAAGATTTAATGAAAAAGTGAGAAGTGTTTAAAGATGGAAAAACTCCCTTTGAAAATTGGGACTTCATGGAAGGAATTGGTAAATGATGGTACACCAAATCCCTAACAATGAGTTCCCTTTTTTCTTTTGAAATGGGCTCTAACTCTACCACTTTGGATTGTCTTTCAAGCTCACTCTCTTGTTTTATTTTCTCTCTTACTTCAAATTCTTTTCTCTCGATCTTTTCTTTGGCTTTTCTAAATTTCTCCTCTTTAACCTTTTCTTTTTCCTCTCTTTTCTTCCTCTATTTTATCTCTTTTTCCACTTGTTCTCTTTTAGCACAAAGCTTCTCAAGCTGTTCTTTTTCTTTCTTCTTTTCATACTCTCAAACCTTTTTAAGTTGTGCTTGCTCTTTCTTATGTTTTGTTCTCTCTCTTTGTTCACTCAAGAGCAAGTCCAAATTGTGCTTAAAATCTTTTTCTAGTTTAGGAAACTTAGCAAGATTTTGGATGAATGCATCACTTATATCAATGAAGTTTTCTATCCTAGCTTGTTGCTCTTTAGTTATCCTAAATGAAGGGGAATGAAATGTTACCACATGTATGCTTTCAATTCATAAAATGTATTAATGCATGATTCTCTCCCCTTGTTCACTCTACACTGCCTCTCTTGCCACCACGTAGATGCACGTCCTACAAACTTAGAAATAATAGGCCTAAGAATGTCTAACTGACTATATTTACTAAACAATGGTTGCACCAATTTCCCAGTATCCCACATCCAATCTCGAAATGATATTGGTCCTATATCTTCCCCAAAGAATGGAATGTCACTATGAATGGTATGCAACTCATTACTACTATGCCTACCTAAATGTACTCTACTATGCCTATCTAAATGAACACTGTCGCAACCGAAATCGCGACGGGACGACGAACAAAAAAAAATAAAATTGTAAAAAACAGAGTTTGGAGTCGCCACCATAGTTATTATAGGAAACTATGGAAAACCATAAAAAAAAACAAGGTCTGCGAAAAACCAGATTTTGGGTCCGGGAGTCGGTTACGTGTGGGGAAGGTATTAGCACCCCACAACGTCCGTCCTAAGACGGTACCTTTAAGTAAATGTGCAAAAGTTATGTGGTTTTTTCAAAATATTTAATTTTCTCCAAAAATATTAATAAAATAATGTACAAAAAACAACAAAACTATTGTTTTGATTTTTCGGGCCCGACGAGGATTAATCCTCGTTCCTATGTATCTCCATATGAATGGAGAATCAGGGTTACGTAGTTCTTTTTGAAAAATCTATTTGGAAAATGATTTGAAAATAATTTAATTTGTTTTATAATTTTGAAAATCTTTTTATTTAAATTTTAGTATTATTTTAAAGTTGGCGTCACGCGACTCGAGCGGCCAGATAGACACTTCAAATAAATTTTTTTTTCTAATCTTTTATTTTTTATTTTTTTAATCATTTATAATTTTTAATATTTTTCTAAAAGTTATTTTAGAGTAGTTGTGGATGTCATTGCGACGTGAGCAACCAAATAGATATAAAAGAGTAAATAAAAAAAGCTATTTTTTGTTTTTAGATCATTTGCATGTATTTGTAAAAAAAAAAGAAGTCTAAATTGGATGTCATGCGACGCGAGCGGCCAGACAGACAATAAAGAAAGGGGAAAAATATTTTTTATGATTAAAACAAAAGAATGAAAATTGAAATAAAACTAAATCAAAAGATGAAAGAATTGAGAGTGACGTACCTTAAAAAGTTTCAATATCTACTCACCTTTTCTCTTTTCTTGTTTTTTTTCTTTCTTTTCTAATATTTTTGTGTTTGTTTTTCCAATAGAGATAAAGATGAGAGGTGTCTATGTGGGTGGTAATGAGAGAAAGAGAGAGTGTAGAGAATTTTTTTCTTCTTTTTTCTACCTCCTTCAATATGTTTTTTTTAAGAGAGATAAAAAAGAGGTGTATATGTGGGAGTGGTGATGGGAAAGAATTAGAGAAGTGTAGAGAATCTTTTTTTTTTTTGTTTTCTGGTCATGACAGAGTGCGTATTTATATTCACAACTTGTAATGTCAATGCAATCTCAGCCTTAATTGTAACGAACAATATAAGAAAGAAATTGGTCATGATAGTAGCAAATTATGAGTATTAAATCGCAACAAATCAAAGCACAAAATCAATCATCATCAATAACAAATCAGAGCAAAAAATTAATCCCAATTAATAATATTGATTCTTACCATTTGAAGATATATTGCTTCTAATTATTATATAATTAATTTCTCTATCAGGAACAAAGGTAGAAAATATTTGGGTTATTGGGCTCATGAAAATTAATAACAAATTGGGCTCTTCCTCCTTTTTTCTTTTTTTTCTTTTTTTTTCTAAAATTAAAGTTTTAAAATATTTAAAGAAAATTTTGTTTCACCTTATTTTTTACTTTTATTTTTATTTTTTGAAAATAAATATATTCACCCGGACGAAATTAGGTGTTGACAGTTGCTCCTCTTTACTTAGATTTTATAGATAATATGAAGATTTGACTTTTTCATTTTATCGTAATAAAAGATAAGTAAAGATGAAAACACTAATTTCGTTCGGGTTTCAGAAGAAGATAAATTTGAAGACAAACTCGACCATACCAAGTAGAGGGTCTCGATTTGACACACTAATTCTTTTTGTTGTTTTTTTATTTATTTATTGAAAAAACCAAATTAGACTAATCCCGAGGAGAGGGTCTAGATCCAAAGGATTCGGCGACCATTACCATGTAGAGGGTTCCGATCTGAAATTTTTCTTTTTTTTTGACTTTTTGAGAAAAGATTAGACCAATCCCGAGGAGATGGTCTATATCCAAAAGATTTAGTGACCATTACCGCGTAGAGGGTCACGATCTAACAAAAAAATCAATGATCATTGCCTCGTAGAGGGTCTTGATGTAAAGAGATCGATGACCATTGTCTCGCAGAGGGCCTCGGTGTAACATAAGAAATCAATGACCATTGCCTCGCAAAGGGTCTTGATGTAAAGAGATCGATGACCATTGCCTCGCAGAGGGCCTCGTTGTGACATAAGAAATCAATGACTATTGCTTTGCAGAGGGTCTTGATGTAAAGAGATCGATGACCATTGCCTCGCAGAGGGCCTCAATGAGATATAAGAAATCAATGACCATTGCCTCGCAGAGGGTCTTGATGCAAAAAAGAAGAACCTGAATTTTGCTTTTGAATTGTCGACAAACACCAAGTGAATGCCTAACGTTTTTGAGACTTAAACAAAAAATATCATTGCTGACTTTTTCTTTTTTTTTGAAATGATTTTCAATGATTTTGTGGAGTATGATGGATGATTTGATGATGCATGTACATGATGCATGATGATTAAGACATGTTATGATTTTCTTTTTGAAACTATATGATATGCTTGCATGGATGCGTGAATGCATGAGTGGAATTTGCTTTTCTTTTTCTTTTTTTCATTTTTCATAAATCTAAGAAATGTTGGAAGAGTTATCCATATGCACACATTATGAATCATTGATGATGTATGACATGCTATGATTTTCTTTTTAAACCTAGATGATGATGCATGCATGGATGCATGAATGGATGGGTGAAGTTTGCTTTATTCAAAAAGATGAATTACTCATGTATGCATAACTTGGTATGATGTATGAATTTTTCTTTTGCATTTTTTTTTTGAAAACAATATTCGAATTGATTCCCATTTCATTGTTATTTCTAATTTATGGAGTCATTCTACTTTGATTCTTTTTTTTACTTTTCCAAATCACTTCTTTGATCTAATCAGCTACTAACAAATCATTTTTTTAATCATTTCTTTTGAAACACTATTTGAATGACATGCATGAAATTGCCAAGGGTTTGAAAAGGTTTGGATGAGGTGATGAAGATTAACTAGGGAGTTGCCCCAACTTGAATTGGTCTCGGGGCACAAAATGTGTTTGGGCTTTCCCTAGTTATTGATGGTATGAAGGAAATGATGGGGACTTCAAAAATTTGCCTTAGTATGAGAGACTAGGATGGTCTTAGGGTGCAAAAGTATGTTTGACTTTTCCCAAATGAGGAGATTAAAAAAAATGACGCAGTCTTCACAAGTTGCCCCTAATGTGATTACAATCTTCAATGTAAATAAATGCCCCAATTCAAAATGAATGATGGGAATATATGAATCATAAACAAAGTGACTGCCCCATCTTGGGTTTGGGATTGATAAAGATGGACTATGTTAAGGTTGGTCAAGGTTTAGGCTTAGAGCGGAGGATACTGTATGAGAAAAAATGGAATTTCATGAAGAATGAATTGAAAGGGGACAACCGAAGTTTAGCTTAATTTCCTGATTGCCCATGCTAATTTTGGAGTTTGGAAAACATGTCAACCATACATAATCTGCCCCAATATTTAAAAGCAAGTCTCTGAACACACTTTTTTAATCCTTTTTTTAGAACAAACCTGTTAGTAAATCAAAATTTTCCTCTAAATTAAAACCTTCGAAAGATAACAACCAATCTTTGATATGTGTGGACTTTATTAGGCTTGTATTGTGGCTAAGGCTAGGGGTATGGAAGTAAATGATAGTAAAGGCACAAAGTGATGTGAGGATTGTTTTAAACAAGGATCTTTGAATAATGTTTTTTTTCTATATAACCATGTCATTTCTTTCTTTCCTTTTTTTGTTGATATTTTTGTATTGGTGAACTACAAGTCGGATGAAACAAATGCAAACATTATGTCAACCCTCATTGGGAGGGTAATCCTTGTTTAGGGTAATTTGAAAGAATTTTGTTGGAAGGCTCAAATTGGGTAGCAAAGGATAATTACTTTAGTTTTTTTTTTTGATAAAGAAACATGGCCACACATCATTTCAAAACATGATTGTTTTTTCTAAAAAAAAAAAATAATAATTCACAGGAAAATAATTGATTTTATCTTACAGATTCCCCTTGTTTGGTTCTCTTTTTTCACTTTTTTTTTCTTATATTTTCCTAGACTGCCCTTCAAAGTTATTAGTCTAGCGAACTTTTCTTCCTTTTGTTTTTCTATGTGTTCAGAGAATTTATGGTAATCCTTTTTAAGATATGTGTCCCCTTTATGATAATTCTCCATGGAAAAGAAAACAAGGTTTATGGTGGAAGTGAGATGGAAAAGGAAGATAGATTTGAGCAATTTCATGTATGCAAGACTATATATGATGCTTCAAAAGACATGATAACAAACAAAATTTTATTTCTTTATTCAATCCACTGATTTGACCAAAGAATGTTTTATTATTTTTCATCATTTTTCATAAGAAAGATTCCAAGAATTTGGTGATAAGAGAAGTGGGAAACAATTTGAACTTATTGTAGTGTAAAATTTTTTTTATTTTTTTTAAATTTATATTGATGCATGCTATGTGTTTGAATCTTTGGATAATGTATCATGAATGACCACAAAATGGAATGCAATGCATGTTTGTTGTACCTCACAGGGCACTTATTCACATGATATGCTAATGAAATTTATGTTTATGGCTAATAATGGTGTGATTGTGATGCATTTATTGTTATATACAAGGAAAGGTGAGGGTAAAGGACACAAATAGTCTCCCTTTAGTGTCTCTATTTAACATGGGTTTGATGCTTAAAGTTCTAAGGGAAAGTATATGTGCTCACAAGGATAGTTCCCTAATACCTAAATATAAAGGTCACTAGAGCTATGGCCCACTTCATGGCATTTCCCACGACAGTTGGTAAACAATAAGAAGTGAGAGTACCAATGAAGCAAACAACTCTAGCTAGGGTTCTCACACTGACCACTTGGGAAGTACATCCACTATGACACTGCTACACAATCCCCTCTAATTCTAAGCAACTCAGACCCGGGTATAGGGCCCCACTCATGTAATGAACAAAATGTATGTGTGAAGGGAGAACACAATATATACCCAAACCCACACCTGGCACTTATTCCAAATACAAAAATAAAGAAGAATATACACATACAATTATTCTAAATATAAAAAAAATAAAAAAACACATACCCAAAAAAAATGAGAAAGAAAAAATATGAAGAAAAACCACATCAATTTTGCACATCCAAATAAATGGTCTGACTCTCTAGCATCCCCAGTGGAGTCACCATCTGTCGCAACCAAAATCACGACGGGACGATGAACCAAAAAAAATAAAATTGTAAGAAACAGAGTTTGGAGTCGCCACCATAGTTATTATAGGAAACTATGGAAAACCATAAAAAAAAACAAGGTCTGCGAAAAACCAGATTTTGGGTCCAGGAGTCGGTTACGTGTGGGGAAGGTGTTAGCACCCCACAACGTTCGTCCTAAGACGGTACCTTTAATTAAATGTGCAAAAGTTATGTGGTTTTTTCAAAATATTTAATTTTCTCCAAAAATATTAATAAAATAATGTATAAAAAACAACAAAACTATTTTTTTGATTTTTTGGGCCCGACGAGGATTAATCCTCGCTCCTATGTATCTCCATATGAATGGAGAATCAGGGTTACGTAGTTCTTTTTGAAAAATCTATTTGGAAAATGATTTAATTTGTTTTATAAGTTTCAAAATCTTTTTATTTAAATTTTAGTATTATTTTAAAATTGGCGTCACGCGACGCTAGCGGCTGGATAAACACTTCAAATAATTTTTTTTTCTAATCTTTTATTTTTTATTTTTTTAATCATTTATAAATTTTTAATATTTTTTTGAAAGTTATTTTAGAGTAGTTGTGGATGTCATTGCGACGTGTGCAACCAAATAGATATAAAAGAGTAAATAAAAAAAACTATTTTTTGTTTTTTGATCATTTGTATATATTTGTAAAAAAAAAGAAGTCTAAATTGGATGTCATGCAACGCGAGCGGCCGGGTAGACAATAAAGAAAGGGGAAAAGTATTTTTTATGATTAAAACAAAAGAATGAAAATTGAAATAAAACTAAATCAAAAGATGAAAGAATTGGGAGTGACGTACCTTAAAAAGTTTCAATATCTACTCACCTTTTCTCTTTTCTTGTTTTTTTTCTTCCTTTTCTAATATTTTTGTGTTTGTTTTTCCAATAGGGATAAAGATGAGAGGTGTCTATGTGGGTGGTAATGAGAGAAAGAGAGAGTGTAGAGAATTTTTTTCTTCTTTTTTCTACCTCCTTCAATATGTTTTTTTAAGAGAGATAGAAAAGAGGTGTGTATGTGGGAGTGGTGATGGGAAAGAATTAGAGAAGTGTAGAGAATCCTTTTTTTTTCTGGTCATGACAGAGTGCGTATTTATATTCACAACTTGCAATGTCAATGCAATCTCAGCCTTAATTGTAACGAACAATATAAGGAAGAAATTGGTCATGATAGTAGCAAATTATGAGTATTAAATCGCAACAAATCAGAGCACAAAATCAATCATCATCAATAACAAATCTGAGCACAAAAATAATCCCAATTAATAATATTGATTCTTACCATTTGAAGATATATTGCTTCTAATTATTATATAATTAATTTCTCTATCAGGAACAAAGGTAGAAAATATTTGAGTTATTGGGCTCATGAAAATTAATAACAAATTGGGCTCTTCCTCCTTTTTTCTTTTTTTTCTTTTTTTTTTCTAAAATTAAAGTTTGAAAATATTTAAAGAAAATTTTGTTTCACCTTATTTTTTACTTTTATTTTTATTTTTTGAAAATAAATCTATTCAGCCGGACGAAATTGGGTGTTGACACACACGACTAAAAGATGAAAAACTCATTTTTGCAAATAGTTTTTGAAAACACTTTTACCAAACAATTTTTCACAAAAGAGATTTTAAGAATTCCTAAAGAGAAAATGGAGTGAAAATAGTCTAGAAATACTCCCAGAAAAGGGATGTGAGTCTCTCGAACAAGCTTAGAAACCAAGCCTTTCCTAGCCAGAGATTTCTAAACAACTTTCACAAAAATTTCCAGCAAAACATATTTTAATTGTGAAAAAATAACTTCCAAAATGTGTGAAAAACCTATGACCAAAGAAAGGTCAACTAAGTATTTGTTGATAATACACTTAGATACCACGAACACCTAAAACAAAGATCCAATCATGCATAACCTGGACATTAAAACATAAAAAATAAAGACATCAAACATAAACTAGTCAAACAAATTTCATAAGCGAAGAATCAAGTGGCCTTTGGAACCCCTTGAACCTCACACTACACGCTTAACTATTACAACTTTGCTAAGGATGGGATTGCTCTAAAGCATTTTTCCACCTAAGCCAAATGACACAAAAACTGAAATAAGAAAAAAAATTACACAAAGTCCGTGATACAAAAACAAACAGAAATGGGAAAAAAAATCTGCAGCTAGAATTGGACCAGTTTGCTCTCTAATTGCTCTCGGTCCAACCCCCAAAATGGATGCTCTCACGTGTTTGCACTCCTTTAAGTCCTAGCTCACTGCACAAGTACTCTTAGAAAGCCACTCAAATGTCTTTCCTCACAGTTCCTCCCTCAGCTCTACCTTCAAGAGAAAGGTAATCACCTACAAAGTTGCCAAATTAGTGAGTTTCAAGCCAAATGAACCAAGAGCACTCAAGTTCTTCCACATAAGAATAGCAAAGCAGAAAATAAATCAAGAAAAGCTTAAATGGAAGAATTGGACAAGATCAAGTGAAAGATTGAATGACAAACTCAATGGAATAAGCAAGCAAGACAAGCAAGCAAAAGGCAAAGCAATAAAGGATGACACACAAAAGAGAACCTAAAGAATAGGTCTAGAATAAGATGAATAAAACCAAACTCAAACAAAGACTCAAAAAAAAGTTGAATCAAGAGCATATGCACATTGTATTGGAAAGGAATGGTCAAATACTAAGGTGTGAACTATTTTTTTTATTCACTCTTTCTTTTCACTCAAATGATTCAAACACTATATATCAGTGCAAATTTTCACATCATATATTCTTTTCCACAGATTTTCTTTTCTACTCACACAGATCACACACATATTTTCTTTTAAAGCATAGTTCACTTCAATCGTAGTTTTCCAATTCCATTCAAATGGTCAATTACATATGACAAATTTCAAAATTGATTCAACTAAAAAAATGATGAAAAGCACATTAGACAACAAGTCTCGGACAATGCAGAACAAGTAACACCACTGGATCAAAGGATTCAAAGCAACATGACATGATAACGCATATGCTAATATCAACCAATACAACTGAAAGCAAGCAACGCATAAAAATGAATATGCAAATAGAACTCAATTGTATGCAGTAGAATTGAATCAACCAGAATATAGTCAATATGAAACAGCTTGCAATATCACAAGAATGGCAAGAAAAAAACCAAAGCACCAATGTGAACCAGATTGCAATCAAGAATCAACAAAGAATCAACAAAGAAAGTCACGGCTAGTGTAGGCACTAGCAGAATTATGCATCAAATTTTACTCAAACAAAACTGACTCTATGATTCAAACAAAATGAAACAGCTGCACTAAAACTGGATGCCATTAATATATCAACAAACTGGATAGGACACATAGCGAATTAAACAGAATTGAAACTACGGTGCACTGAAATAGATATGGCCAAACTCAACGTTTCACAGTGAATCCAATGTTCACTCCACAATGTTAACAAGCCACAAGGAGAGGTAGGCTAGTGTACATAAATTCCTCATACACTGCAGAATAATCGCAAATGATCTAATAGCAATTAAGGAACTCCACAAAACACATGAACCTACATACGCGGAAGAAATATGACTGAAAGAGATGCAACATTGAATCAAAAAACAACACGACTACAATAGACAAATAACACACAAAAATTAGGGACAAATTTATGGAATCAATGACATATAAAACGAATTACACAAACAAAGATTATAAAAATGAAAACTAGGTATTCAAATTGAAAGTAAAACCTAACTGTGACATACATTGAATGGCAGAATCAGAGAGCTAGACATAATATCATCATCAATATTGATTGAAGAATGTAAATCAAAGTGTTTCGAACCAATTTCGACAAGAAAAACACCACGACACAGATTCAAACAGAGAGGCAAACTCAAAAACACAAGCAATCATGAACAAAATGGATTCAAACATATGAAGAAGAAAATGAAATAAGATGAAGAAGACTTATCTCAGTGCGATCCAAGAACGAGTGGCTCAGAGTACAACTTGATGAGGCTCCTCCATCGCGGTACTCGTCGAAAAACCTCTTCCAATTGGTGTTCTACCGATTGATCCTCGCGGAAGGCAAGGGAAACACAACGGAAGGCTTAAGATTAGCGATTAACACTCGGATTGCTCTCGTATCTCACTAGTTTCAGAAACCCTAAGCGGTAGAACCTAAACGAGGGTTTAGGGTGAGTTGATGAATAAGGGAGTGATCTCAACCGAATATATCATTCATCAACGCTAGCTTTTTACAATGAGATGTCTTGCCATTTTATAGAATGAGGGGCAACCGAAAAGAAAACGGAGGAGAAGAAAATTGGATGTCGTCTAGCACAAATCCTAACGGTAAAGATGGAAGAAACGTGAAACCCTAATGGAGGCATTTACATGCAAACTCTACGCTAAGGTGTGAGATGCGTGAAGGAAACAAGCTTGCATGAAGGAAAAAGGCTTGTGAAAGAAACCCTAGGTTTGGTTGCTACACGGGATACGTTAGGTTCACGATACTGAAGAGAAATGCGCTCTCAGTTGCGCGGATGGGAAATACAGGTGTGGGTTGGCTTGAAGGATTATCTTGTTCCTTTTTAAGAATATTGAATATGGTGTGAGTTGATTAAGAAAGCTAAGTGAAATCCCCACTGGACATTAAGATAGCAAGCTATCTAGATGTGAAGGTTCCTTTCACAAAG
>Ga0214542_1009441_pt1 | contig 15103 bp, 6 predicted proteins | sample CNSS1metaG_FD_160096 | JGI IMG/M metagenome (GOLD analysis project Ga0214542, IMG submission 160096) | Root nodule microbial communities from cowpea collected in UCLA plant growth center, Los Angeles, California, USA - CNSS1 | ecosystem: Host-associated > Plants > Roots > Nodule | place: USA... | reverse complement strand
CAAATAACTAATAAAACATTACTAATTCGATTTTTTTAATTTTTTTTACTCTTATCTATTTTAAAAAAAAAATAATTATATCAATTTTAAAATCAACAAATTCAAAAACAAATAAAATTATTTTTTTTCTAATAATTAATAACACATTTATAATTCTATTATTTAAAATAATTTATTTAATTATTTCTATTTTATTGATAACAAAAATAAAAATTAATTATATTTATTTTAAAAAAACTTTATGTTTCCATCATTTAAAAAAAAAACCAGTACAGAATTCGGGTCCCTGGTGACCGAATTCAGACTGGTATAAGAAAAAAAATTGCAAAATTGAATTTAGAATTCGGTTGCCCGGAAACCGAATTCTCAACGTAAAATAAACCTGTGCTATGAATGTAAATATTGTGCACAGTATGCTGTCCGGGGAATATTTTGGAAAAAGTGTGCTACATGGGAAAAAAAATCAATATTAATACCGATAAATAATATTTGCTAATAAATAAAAAAATCTTCTCAAGGTTTATTCCTACTTTATGTAAGCACTATTGTCAAATTTCAGATTTTTGTAATAATAAAAAGTATAACCCCTACAAGAAATATGAACACTGAATTTATTTGTTATGAGGAATTAGACTTCAAAATACGACAAAACAAAATTTTTGAGAAACATAATACAATTATTTTGAATTTTATTTTATAAATTGTACAATATAAGTTGACAACTAATTAAAAATCTCTCAAAGAACCTCCATGTTCTTTAAGAAAATTTTGAGACACATTACTCATGTTAATATATTTCAAATTTTAATAACTACAGTCATTATAAAAAAAATTAGGAGTTAGACTTTATGTATTTTTGGTTCGAAAATAAGGACTAAGGTTCTTGTGTCTCGATGAGATTTTAAGTTTTAAATTCCTAAACTTATTGTTTTTGGAGATAGATGAAAGCATAAATCACACAAACATGGTGAACTTGTGGCATTTGGTATGTTTAGTGAACACTAACACTAATAATCTAAGATAGTAGAATTTGTAAAAAGCTATAAATATATTTAAATGATTTGATTAAGTTTTTTTGTTTCCATAATTTAAAACTTTTTATATTCCTTCCTTGTAAATTTTATGTTTAGAATTATTTTTGTAAGCTCTAAATTATTTTTGATCCATTTTTATATATATATTTTTTGTTAATTTTTGACCCATTTCTTTTATATATATAGTTTTTTTTGAAAAATTAAAGTTGATAATTCAACACATAAAAATTAAGAGAAATTATGTTACTTTTCTCATAAAAAAGTCATCGAATCCGTCCTCCAAATACAGAGTCATTGCACAAATAAAAGGACTAGAAAAAAACCAGATATATTGCAAGAAAATGAAATAAAAATACCCGAACTAAAAAAAGTAGTGACGCGTAAGTTGAATTCAAAAATTGACACAAAATAAAAAATAAATAATAAATAATTATAATAATCACACATTTTCTAAAGCTTCTTAATTTATTTTTTTCTTTAACACATTCAAACATTACACTACAAAAAAATTGTTAATACACGGGAGTTATTTTATGGAGGTTATAAAAATCCTCCACAAATTAACATTATTTGAAATGATTATGATAAGTTGTTTAAAAGTTAATAATGGTAGAGGTTTTAATTCATTTTTAAGCGGTCTATCACTTTCGCTAATTATAATTCATATTTTATTCTCCCTTCATTTCTTTTTTCAGCCTTTCCCTCCAACACTTTACACTCACTTTCCCTTTTTCCTCCAAATTTCAAAACTTGAAGAAACCTCAGGCACATTTTCAATTTTGTTTTCGTTTTTATTTTGCTTAGGCACTCGATCATTCTCGTAATCAAAACTAGGTGTTCGATTGATCTCATCATCAAACGTAAACGTTCTGGTTACTTCATCTTCGTCACCGTCCTCAATGCTCGATCGTTCTCGTCATCAAACCTAGGTGTTTTGGTTAGTTTTTCTTCTACTACTTGTTCGCCATTTCTTGTCTCCTACTGCTCGTAGTGCTTGAATTTTTCAATGTCTTCAAGGTAGGAAATGTTTGATTGCAGTTTGCATTTCATTTAGAATAATTTGTAGTTGAAACAGCTTCAGGGCTTTGGGAGGAAAAAGGTGATTATTACTTGATGCAACTTATAAATGTCACAAGAGTTTGGGATGTATTTGTTTTTTAGAATTTTTTCTCACCATGTGCTCTCTTTATGACATTATTCACACATTACAGGGGAAAACTACTTTATCAACATTTTGAGCTTCAGAATATTTTCCCCTTTCACAGCTTGTAAGTTCTCAACCTCAATTTTTTTATTGCATTTTTTAATTAGGGTAATTTGTAATTTTTATCCATTTATTGAATTTCAGATTGGCTTGTCAAGACTCTACAAGCTTTAATGGGTTTTATCTTGATTGGAACTGTTTCTGCACTCCTCAATTTGTATTCATTAGATTGGTGAATTTATTTGTACATGCAATTGCTTATGAAATTATTCGTTCATGCAATTGTCGGCAGTTGATGCGTGGGGAACTGGTGATGTATTACTGAATAATGAAAGTAACTTGGATAAATTATGCTGCCACTTATTTATTTACTTTAATTTCATATTTATTATATAAAATATTATGGGTTCAGGAATTACACGAGATGATGTTGATAAGAATGAAGAAATCTCAGTGGCAGGACATTATTGTTCTGAATCTTACAGGTTTTTTTTTAAGTTCTTGTAGTTAAATCAAGTATAGCTATTTATTTTTTACAGGTTTGGTTTTTTACAGGTAGCAGCAAAGATTATGGTGATGAAAAACGAGAGCGCTACCATAATAGAACGCTTTCGCCATTTAGTTGACTTCTTTTTTCTTGATTCATCAGTTTGTGTTTTATTATGTTTATATGCTATGCTAACAACATTGTCTATGTAAATAACAAATGTTGGAATATGATATTATAGTTCCCTATTACTTTTGCAGGGAAGGATAGTGAACATTACATTTGTTATTAGTTAGGTTGGCAATGTTGGACAAGCCAACTACAGTGCTGTAAAGGCAGGGTAATTGGCCTCACAAAAAACTGTTGTCAAGGAATATGCTAGCAGAAACATCACTGTAAAATCTTTGAGCCAATAGTCAAAAGGCAAGTTTATTATTGGTTGACAGGGTTACTTAAAATCAGCATTTCGTTATAGGTTAATGCACTAGCCTCTGAATTTATTACATCTGATATGATTGCCAATGCTACGACTATACATGGAGAAAAAAGATTAGATTTAATCCCCTTAGGTGAGTGACTGAAATACTTTTAACTCTGAAACACTTTAAATAAGTCTTTAAATAATTGAAGATGTGCATTTTACTAATAGTTATTGTTCTTTTACCCCGAATTCAGGAAGATTTGTAACCATAAGAAGTTGTTGAACGTGTGGAATTCTTGGCTCTTAATCCTTCTGCTAGCTACAACATTGGATTGGTCATTTATTAATTCCACTATTATTGATGTTCTAAATATACAACTAACTAATATTGAGTTCTATAATTAAACTAGCCATATCTTATTTGTAATTAAAGAAATTATTTTCATGTTGAAATGAAAATGGAAAGGGGTAGTCTGCGGAGGCCTCCTATTGGTCATCTAGATTTAAGGGAAAATATCTCAGTGAATCAAACTTGAATGTTTCTATTCTCTCTAACCTTGATTTATTTTTTCTTTATCAAAAGGTTTATAAACAAGCTAAAAATGGTATGTCATTCCTTTTCCAAAATCTACGTCCTTTGTGATTTTATTGTTAAAACACTAAAAAAATCATAAAATATTAAAAATCCTATACGTAAAGATGCATTGGTTTTTATTTTATCTTTTGAAACTTTCGTAACAAAGTCTCACTCTTTTATTGTTAAAATACTAAAAAAATCATAAAATACTAAAAATCCTATACGTAAAGATGCATTGATTTTTATTTTATCTTTTGAAGCACTTGAAGCCTTTTATAAAAGTCTCTCATACTTTCTTTTCTATAACCTTTTAATGGATATTCATCTATTCAATATGTATGCCCTGTCCTGAGAAACCATATTCCTTCTAATGGTTTTTCTGTCCTAATTTATAGTGAATTTATTACTTATTGCAGTTAGAAAAATATGTAGGAGATTAGAAAATGTTAATTATATACTACTAGATTGTGGTCTCTTTTAGTTTATCTTAGGCACAATCCCTTTTAGAACTACCTTAATGGCAATCTCAACGACGGTGATTTAGATTAAATAAAGGTTATAAAGCTTAAACGCTTCTCATTGGACAAGTTAGTTTGTACTGTTTATTTCTTGAATCTTGCTCTCTCAATAAATGAACTTGAATGAATTTTCAGGTGGAGGGGTCAACAGTTCTTGCAACCATAGAGTACTAGATCCATTTTCAAATACAATATGGTGTTATGCATTAATAGAGCGATGAGTTTATGTGGTTGTGACTCTAAGGCATGAACAAGGGGCAATGTAAATACCTTTTGGTAGCTACAAGAAAAGTGTGACTAGTAGTAATAGTTTGTTCATTATATAGGATTTATTATGTATCTTGTGTACAATTGCACTTTCTGATGTAATAAAAATGTGGATTAAGCGTCGTATTCTCTCACTCATTCTATATAAAGTGTGTTTGCATAAGATGATGAACGTTGGAATAACCTAATATAAAAATATAAAAATGAAAAATATCCATAGATGAAATAGATTCTTATCCTTAAACGAAAAATTATATTCATGTTGTAATATAATTTAATTTAATTTTAATATTATAAATTTCTAACAAATATTTATATAAAGCAAACTATTATTTTAATAAATAATAGAGATAGAGGTTTTAAATTCCTAAAATAAAATAGTTGTAAACAAAGGAGGTTTAAAACCTCCGCAAAATAATAGTCACCAATAAAAGAGGTTAAAACCCTCCACAAAAAAACCTCTACAATATAACTCGGATACCAGGGGTCACTCAAAATCTCCACAAATAGTTTGTGGCGATTTTAACCGTGGAGGTGTAGAAAACCTCCACAAATTGATTCGCAGAGGGTAAAAACCTCCGCAAATTGAAAAATAAACCTCCACAAAATAACTCTTTTTTTGTAGTGTTACATAGTATTTTTTACTCTGTCATTCACTACTCATCACGTACATTGTAACGCCCCATTTAATTTAATGCGTAAAATTAAAGGAAACGTCACACAGAGATAACAATGTAGCGTAGTCCTGGGGTTCTAAACACAACCCCTACAAAAACCGGACACACCACGATGCCAAAGGAAAACTGAAAACCAACCTAACAAAGAGTGTAAAGTAGAAACACATGAAACGATACATGGACCTTGGCCCTAAAGAAAATATGAAGAGAACTCCAGCCCAGATGGCTAAGCAGCGGAATCACCATTCCCTTGTTGGCCACGAGAACCTCGCCCATCTGCTCACATCAATCGAATTGATGATCATCGCAAGGAAGAAGAACCACATACAAGACAATCATACAACAAACAGCGTAAGCTAGAGCCAATAACATATTCATCATACAGTCAATTACATTTTCACCATCCAATATTCATACCACAACCAAGCATGTTACGACCTTCCAAACGATACACTACGACTCGACTCGACTCATCCGGATACGTATAACTTGGTCGGATTCAGCGGATGCTTGCACTTGTGGTGATACCTCTGCTCACCCCCGAGCTGCTCACCCCCGAGCTAATTGTTACAAGTGTTGCAATGAATCAAATTTTCCTCACCACAAGGTTAGCCCTTAATGAGTTTCAGGCCTCCTGCTACTCTCACCACAGGGGTTAGTCCGCTCTAAGTGAGACTAACTGACCCCTTAGAGTGTCAGGATGCAATCCTTACCTAGTTATACAGATGGGGCACCACCATGGACACCCACTAACAGGGGCCATGGAATTACGTCCCGACCATTGAAGCGCAACCCCGAAGGTCTCACCTAGAAACCCCAAGGAATTACACGCTGACACGGACCAATCAATCATAAATTAACAGTATTAGAACGCTAAATCATGTTTGAAATTTCATACCAACCCCTGAGGTCAATTCCTCATACTTATCACATTTTTGAATCTAGGCTACTGATCATCACCATCCCATGAGTCTAGGGCCTCATCTCATATCAATACCATGTTACTTTAATTCCAATCCACTCATTCATTTCACATGCCAAGTTTCCACAATATCCGTCATTCACCATTTATGAATCATATCATACATACTTAGCAAGCCATTGTGCATATATACATACATACGAACATGTATCTCATCACAACAATCATATTCAAACAAATTCCAATCATCCAAGATGCAATCAAACAACCAAACAGCGCCCTTTCTCGCCCAACCCCTCGCTCAGGCCGAAGGGTCTCGCTCAAGCGAGACGTTCTCGCTCAGGCGGGACCCCTTCGCCTAGGCGAGGGCTCGAAGGAGGAACCAGGAGCCAACGCGGGATCTCGCTTAGGCGAGTCCCTTCTTGCCTGGGCGAGATGTTCGCTCGCTCAAAAGTTGAGCAGGTCGCTTGGGCGACCTTTCGCGCAAAAGGGTTTGGGCGAGTCCCTGTTTGTCTCGCCTAGGCGAGACTGGCTCGCTTGGGCGAGTTTACCAGGTCTCGTCACTGTTCTCCTGTAACAGCCACTCACACCAACTCAACCCAACAAAACCATGTGCCCACAGTTAACCAAAATCTCACACCAAACAATATAAACTCACAACGACAGTCAACAACATGGAAGGGAGCGGAATATAAGTTTAAGCCATAACTTCCCTACCTGGAATGGGTTCGTACAGGACGTTCGACGCACAACCAAGGAGCACAACAGCTCTAGAACGCACTAAAGAGCTGAAAACAGAAGGTACACGGGACAAGGGCAGATTAATACTAAACCCTAACAGCGAAAATACAAGGGAAAGGCAAAAGGGAACTCAGATGATCAAGAGGGGGTACTTACGTGGAGTAGGAACTGATTCAGAGCTAGCTCGAGAGGCTTGGGGAGGAACCCTAACAGAGCGTCCTGTGAGTGCAATGGGGAAACAACGGCTGATTTTTCTGAAAATGAATGAAAATGTGAAATTAGGACAACACGAAGGGTTCTTATATCATGGGCCAGCCTTTAGGTCCACTGCTGCAGGACAGCCCTTAAAAATTAAGGTGGCAGAAATAATTGAGCCTTACATACATTATTCTTACACTGTCAATAAATAATACGCACTAAATATGCTATCTGCATTCCTCTTACACACTCCTATCTTTTTTTTATTGGATAATTGTTTTTTGTTTTATTCTCTATTTGTTTAGTGGCATTTATTGAGTAATGTTATACACGTTAAGTCACATAAACTTTTAGTCTCTAATAAATTTTTTATATTTTAGCTTCGGCCTTCAATAAAGTTTTTTCTTATTTTAGCCCTTAATAAATTTTTATAAATGCTATCTGCACACCTATTTTATTGTTCGCTGGAATCTTTAAGCGATAAGTTGTTTTCCAATTAACCATATCACGAATAGGATAGCACATCCGTTTTTTTTTTTTACTTTTAAAAATACTAATCAATATGGTAAAACAATAACATTTCACTTTAACAATGAAATTCAAAAAGAAAATGAGGACGAACAGGTATAGATTTGTTTTTAGGACCATTCTTCTTAAGTTTATTGTCAAATAGGAAATGTTCAAAGAAAAAAAATCAAACCTTAAAGCGAAGAAAACAAATATAGTTTAAATCATTAATTAATTCTTGTCTTTAAAACAACTTAATTAGTATTTTAGTCTGAAGTAAATTCAATTTTATCTTTTAATTCTTTTTTGTTATCAATTCAATTATCATTTTATTTAAAAATATTAACTGTGATCTATTTCATTGTATTAACATAGTTTAAAAAATAACCTTTAGGATGTATTCTTTTGAGGGAGTGGATATAGGAGAGGGTATGAAGATGAATTTGTATAGATTTGGATAAATGAAATTTTGTGTTTTTTGAGTGGAGTTAGAGAGTAGAGCGAGTAGATTTGAAGATAAATTTTATGAAAATTAGTGAGAGATTTGATTGATGTGATATATAAAATTAATTGTAAAAATATATTGAATTAGAAAATTACCAAAATATCCTTGATGAAAAAAGAAAATAATTTTGTAATTTGATGTTATAAAAATAATTATAGTTAATTAATATGAATTAAAAAAATATTAAAATTGTATGAAATTTTAAAATAAAAAAAATTAAATTTTTATGAATGTAAAAAAATTTATCCAATTAAATTTTAAAAAAATTATACAAAGTTATATAAATAGTTAAAAAAAAGTTAAAAAAAAGTAAAAAAAAGTAAAAAAAAACACACACACGACACTTGTCATAACCGATGTCGTCCCCTTCAATGTTAAGGCACCGATTACGTAACTGGTATCATCCACACAACACACACTTGCACACTTGCAACACCAGTGCATATCGCCACCATGCCACCTCGTGCAACCACAGTCACCACCTTGGTGCAACCACAACCCACCCCTTCATCCTCTTCCTCACCCACCACACTCAACCAACTCATCTTCTTCCCCCTCCATGGACTAAACATGGGCATTTTCATCATCTGCCTAACTCTACTGTAGTATCATCGCTGTTTTGAGGGAATGGATGTCCATTCCCAAATACGCTCTCCCATATCCGCAAGAATCATTGAAAACGAACGCACTCATACATTAAAATCCGTTCTCTCAAATACCGTTATACAGTGCCATCCCCATAAACCCATAAACGAACACTGCGTTGGTGCAAACTCTCTTCTCTCTCCAGCCCACTATTCTCTTACCAAATAATCCACCACCTACGCTAACGACACGTATCATCACCCACCCTCCTTTGCCCCTCCCATGGCTGACATTGTGCAACTACCATTTGTCACATCAAAGTATGTGTCAACATCACCGTGGAGATTGAGGCAATGATAGACGATAGAAAGGCAGTGTTGTCAAAGTGGGTGGTGAAAGTTGTGTCGCCCAAGAGTTAGAGAAGATTTAGAATGACACGAAATTACATTACAAATAGTCAAATAGTGTTAACACTAATTTAACAGAAACCACATTGAATTATGTTACATAAAATAGAAACGACGTTAAAAAGAAAAATAAAATTAAAAAATCACATGAAATCAATCTCACAAATATTAAAACCAAAACATTCATTAAACCAAAATATGAGTATATCTATTGTATTCACCCAATGACATCCGTCAGTGAATATACAACTCATAATTTAATAAAGATTCCAAGCCATCATAATTGGCTCTTCATTGTCTCGAACCAAATTAAAAGGTTGAATGGATTGAGCGGTTGCACAATTAGATTAGAAAAGCTTTATGAGTTTTAAACCAAAAAAAACAAAAAAAAAAAAAAAAAAATCTCCTAAGAAATAGACGAGAAAGAAATATACCATGAATTAAAGGAAGGAAGATTCAGTTCTTCCATACTGATGACCCACCCACCCACCACCCAGGTTTTCCCAAACCAATTTAATATTGTGTCAAATTTGAAATAATTATAGTGAAAGCTGGAATTAACCAGGACTAATTATGAAGGTTCCTTATCAAAACTTCTTTTATCGAAAATCCTTACGAAACTTAGGTCTTTTTTAAGTGCCACCAACACCCCACTATGAATCAAAAGAAAAGGGAACAAAATATTATCTTTAGGCATGATTATGTACCATGTATGAACTGAGCTTCATCATTAGTGGCAGCAAGAAGCAACAAGCCTTGATTCTAGCCAAAAAAAAGAAAAACACATTTACATAAATTGTAGACCAAAGGAAGACTTCATTCATCTGCAACATGCAGATTATACCTTCTCGCCAGACGATGGGCAGTTTTATCAGCCATAATACCATCTATCATCTTGAACTTTTTGTAATGCACTTTAAGCGTTTCTTCTTGCTGCTTTGCAAGCTTCTCTTCTTCGTCTAGTTGCAGCTGAACGAGCACAAACACACCCAAAACCCACTTCAGAATAAGATCATGTTACTATCTGATAGGTTCAGTGGTAAAGTCTATACAGGGAGAAATAAATAAAGGAGGTAGTTATAACCTCCTGCAGTTGTAACTTGTATAACAGACTAGTATATATAGTCTGCGTTTAGGTTGTTGTATCATAGTTTTTTTGATTTTGGAGGAAAAGGGGAATTGGGAGAGTTGGGTCCTCTCAAAAGATTTCACTTGTTGTACTTGGTTGTTGTTCCTAATACATTGGCAGAAACAGAGTTGTTCATAATAAAGTCAAGCAAGAAACTGTCTTGAATGTTTCTGTAACTGTTAGGAGTTCTATCAATATCGCTCAACGTAGAGATCATCAAACGTTTTTGTGGTTATTAGCGGGCAATAGTTTCGGGCACTATTTTGATAGAAGAGAGAGAAGTTTTAGCAAGATGGCCCTCCGTACTAATAAAAGAGTCTTCTATAGGGAGTGAACTAGTGTTGTGTTTTCAGATAGTTCGCAAGCGGTCATAGGTTCAAACCTGAATGCTATCATTTTAAATAAATAAAACGTGTGTTCTTTAACCAGAACGATAAAACAAGGATATGCTTTCATGACAGACACGACAGTTCTTCTAAAAATTGAACTTGTCTACAAATCGTGTGACTAGACGGGTATCCACCTTTGATTTAAAGCACATGAAAATATTATGATATGGGCAACTTCTGCCCTAGGCTTCTACCAAATGTTGGAAGGTTAGACCTTTGCAGCCCTACCCTAAAAGTGCACAGCAATTTTACCTCGCAACAATCCCTTAATTTATTAAAATTCAAGTATATACAAACATACTTCAAAGACACTAACTTTCAAGATTCTCCCACAATCACATTTTAAACACGTGAATTTTTCATTTCAGTAATAGTTCCAAATTGAGAACAATGACATGTAGTTATAAAGAACTAATATGCATTACATTAGAAAGAGTGGTGATATCTTCTTTCTTTGAAAATAAATCTAATAAATTGTTCAAATCAAAAACTGAAAGAAAATAGAAACTAAAGCTAAGATGGAAGACATAACATGGAGGACCAATCCTACACACTTAGCAACAAATCAACCAATATTTGAAAAAGTTTTATCTGATTACAGCTCATCAGAAAAAAGAATAAAAAATCAGTCTCTGGTATGTTTAGCGCAAACAACAAAAATCTTATTCTACAAGTTTATGGTATGTTTAATAACGACAGATTATCTTTCCATCCTAAGTTTCTCCAACGTCTAACTTTGTACTGGACATTTTCTGTTATTTCAATTTCAGTATAAATTAATTTACATCTTCACAACCTATAAAGGTTGTGTTAACAGTGCATAAGAATTAAGAATCACTTGTTACAGCACCATTTCCATCAGATGTTCCCACAAAGTTACTAGTAATTATCATACACTCACTATAGAAATGCTTAACACTACTGCTAACTACTCTTCTGTTAAGGAAAGTGTTGACAGATTGACAGAAGCATGCATTTAACAGGACACCATAAACTTGCATGAACATTGCAAATAAAAAAAATCATTTGAAAATAGATATTCCTCACATCAACTCCTGGAGACATACTCACCAAATTCATGAATTGGAATAATAATAGTAGTAAGAGCTACAAAAAAATTATTACCAGGAATGAACTTACTTTGCGTACGAATTCTATTTCTGCAGCATGTTTGCGTGTAAGATTCTTTAGTTCCTTCGCCACCTCAAACTCAGGTTCACTTGGCTTCAACCAACGTACCTTAATCTTTCTGTTAGGCTTTATTGGCCGATCATCAAACATTTCCATCACAGCAGGCTGAGCCCTTACTGGCCGTGGCATCCCAGACATCATAAAAGAATATTGCCCTACCATTGATACAATTTCCTTGACCTTTTTGGCAGAATCTAATTCTACTAATGCACATTGCGGCAGATTGCTAGGTCCAATGTAGTTGGGAATAAATTTGACATTTTTTACAGTGGCAAACTGGTCAAGAGCAGTTCTTATCACAGATTCAGTAACCTGTGGCGACAGGTTGTCAAAGTACACTGTCCTACTAACTTTCTGTTCAAATGCAGAATACTCTTCTGCTGACGATTCCATGCAACAAGTGAATAAAACCTAAGAACACAAATTTCAAACTTAGGGTAACTAAATGGGTATAAAATAGAAAACACAGGAAGATAATGGTTTCTTTTTCATCCCATCACCAATGTAAGTTACTTCAAAGCAGAAGGGCTCAGTTTTCCAACAGAAATTAAATTAATTGACCATTTTGATAGGGCACAAAAACAATATTTTCTCTAAAGTGTAAAACATAATAAATTTTGTCATATCCAAAGACAGCACCAGATAAATATAACTCTCTTCAGAAATAGGAGCTAATATGGAATTAAAAAAGTCATAAAAAACACAGAAAAATGGCATTTGTTTGAAAAAATCTGTGTTGCAATTGAGGAAGAATAACGAATAAGGAGTAAAAATGGTACACGAAATTGAACAGGTATTAGGGTTTTAGTTGCAGATAGAAGAAACGAAACGAAGAGAAACAAACCGAGGAGCATAAAAAGCGTATCTGCGACGGTGCGACGGTGCGACGGTGCGACGGTGGATTGAATCGCTTCCTCGCTGCGATTGCGTTTCGGCAGAGAAAGGGCTTCCAAAGAACCTCTTTGTTCTGTCTTTTGTTAGTTTATGCCTCACAAACTTCTTCACCATTTATTTTCAATAATAATAAAAATAATAATAACAATAATAATAATAATAATAATAAGAAGAATAACTATTATTATTATTATTATTATTAATTATTAATATATACAAATTGTAAAATAAATTATTTAATTTTAATATGATCAAAGTTATCAATTAAAAATTTGCAGACTTTTTATTTTGTAAAATTCACGTGATTCACTAAATATGACTTTTTTTATATTTTAATTATTTTTATCATGTTATTTATTCATATAAATAATATGAATAAATATTGAAAATTTGACAATATCTTTTAAAATTGAAATATTTGATTTAGCTTTTTACTAACGGTGTGATTAAATTGAATAAAACAATAATAGAATAACAAATAAATAATTAATAATAGTTCGCTATATTTCACTTTTCACTTATTTGACGTTTTTTCTTAATCTAAACAATTTAATTTTCCCTACTTTTTTCTTCTTTTTTTACTCTTTTCCAATTCATCATTCAATATAAAAAATAGTTAAAAAGATAATTAAATAATATTAAAACATAATTTTATAATACTAAAAATTAAATAAAATCTAAATTTATAATTTTTTGTAATTTTGAACACATTAAATTAATAAAATGAATTATCAGAATTAAATTTTAATTTTAATAACATTTATCAATATTTATTAATAATATATAGAATAAAAATAAAATAACTAGTATTATAAGTTATTTTTAAAGATTCTTATGAAAGAAGGTAGGAAGCTAACTTTTCTGAATTAAATAAAATTTTAAATCAGAAAAACACCACGTTATCCTTATTAAATCATTTAACAAAATAATAAATTAAACATTTTAGAAAATTTTTAGAAACACTGTATGAATATTTCTAGCAATATTTTTTATTGACCAAATATAATTTAGTCATTTATGAGTATTATAATTTCTTGGATTCATGATTCTCATGTATGAAAAAGAAAATGTAAGAGATGACAAACAGCTTTTTAGCTTGGTAGGTAAACTCTGGAATTCTAGAAGATGAAATAAAGATTTTAAGTTTAAAGTCCTAAAGTCAGTGCAAAAGTAAAATTAATGATAGGATGGTAAAGTGTTCCAGAACATGATACATGATAGTTGAGTTGTAAATGTCGGAAACCTTGAATTTTGAATTAGTGAGATTCATAAATATTAAAAAATATAATGCATATTTAAAAAATATAATACATATTTAAATATAGTACAATATGTATTTATTAAACTAATTTATTATATATTTTTTATTTTTAATACTATGTTTTATTATTATATTACTTTGGTTTTACTTGGCTTCACGTCAATGTTTTCTTTATGTCATCAGAGCGGTTAAAATGGGTTATAATTTGTGAATTAATTTGGTTCATCATGAATTTTAGTTGGATTGCGTTGGGTTAAATATTTTTTATAACTTTCAATAAGGTTTCATTTTTTACCTGGTTCACCAAGACTTTGACCTACACTGGTTGAACCCGTGGTGAGTCGGATTAGCTCACTAACTCACAGATAAACGGTCACACAAATATTTTTTTATTTTAGTGAGCTTTACATCTGGATTAGGTTGGGTTGTTTGTAATTTATTGTTAGATAGTAATTTGAATTTTTGTAATTTTGGTTTGTATTTGCAATTTAACATCATTTTGAATTGTATTGAACTTTAGTTAGATTTTAGTCAGAATTATGATTTAGTTTTTTTTGTGATCTAACCCGTTTAACACACCAACTCATGTTAGGTCATATCAGATTCAAATTTGTTCAACTTGCTAATAAATGAGTTGGGTTAGATTGGCTCACTAAATGACCAACCTATGGTAACTAAGTCGGACCGACCAGGTGGTCCATTTTGATAACTCTAAATCCACTGCCATGAGAACTATTCTAGAAGCCTCCCTTGTTGACGACTCTCCTTCCTCCTCCTCCATCTACCACCACTCCTAAAGTCTCAACTGCCCCACCCGCTACTGGTTCCCTCTAGCGACGACCAAACCGAAAGTGAACCTTCGCAAAAAGCATTCCATGAAGGTTGCAGTTCAAGCCACGATTCCTGATTTAAATCGCGATTCATGCAATTCGAAAAACAAATCATGTTATTCGAAGACATTAAAGGAGCAAAAATGATTCTTCATGCAATTCGTCGCCAATGAGAATTGTATTGTTTCGTGCGTATCATGAATCACACGATACTTAGAGAGGTAAAATGTCCCTGGTATAAACTCAATAGTAGTTGTTTGCAACACTACACCATTTTTCACTTTAAGCAATTGGTAAAAAGTGTTGGCTAAAGTTAAAAAAGTGTGGCCTAAACTTTAGGCAACACTTAGGCAACAACT
>Ga0214542_1009440_pt1 | contig 15106 bp, 13 predicted proteins | sample CNSS1metaG_FD_160096 | JGI IMG/M metagenome (GOLD analysis project Ga0214542, IMG submission 160096) | Root nodule microbial communities from cowpea collected in UCLA plant growth center, Los Angeles, California, USA - CNSS1 | ecosystem: Host-associated > Plants > Roots > Nodule | place: USA... | reverse complement strand
TTTGAAAGCTTTGTTGCTTTGTTATTTGGTTGGGTGTTGGCACTAATTTGTGCTATTGATTGAGACTCTTTTGTACTCTTGTTGATCATAGTGGAGCTATTTCTTTGGTCTGTACGACTCGTGGTTTTTACCCTTGATTTGAGGGGTTTTCCACGTTAAAAATCTTGGTGCCTTTATTTGTGTCTGTGGTTATTTATTATTGATGCTCTTTGATTGTTGCTCCTCATAGATTCTTGCAAGTTAGGGTAAATTATATCCGCTGCATTCTCTGGTATATTGTTTGTGTTGTTATTTTTCCCCATCAGAGCGGCATCAGAGCTCTTGGTTGGGCTATATTTACTTGTTTGAATGATGGAGGCAAATGCAAAGATGGTTGCTTTGAATGGTACAAATTATCATTTGTGGAACGGTAAGATGAAAGATTTATTAATTGTCAAGAAATTGAATCTTCCGGTCTTTACTACATAGAAGCCAAATTCTATGTTTGAAGAAGAATGGGACTTTAAGCACCAACAGGTATGTGATTTTATTCGGCAGTCTGTAGAAGATAATGTTTATAATCACATTGCTAATAAGACACATGCCAGAACCTTATGGGAGAAAATTGAGTCTCTGTATGCTTCTAAGTCTGGCAATAATAAATTGAATTTGTTGAATTGCTTGATGAATTTGAGGTACAGGGTGAATTCTTCAATTTCAGATCATTTAAATGAATTTCAAGGACTCCTAGATCAATTGTCAGGAATGGGCATAAATTTTGATGACGAAGTTATGGGATTATGGCTGCTTAATACTCTACCAGAGTCTTGGGAGGTATTTCGGGTTTCAATTACGAACTCTGCCTCAAATGGTATTGTTTCTTTTCAAATGGCAAAGAGTGGTGCTCTTAATGAAGAGATGAGAAGGAAGGCACATGGTTCTTCATCTCAGTCTAAGATGTTTGTTACATAAGCTAGGGGGAGAAGTCAGAAAAAGGAACATAAAAGTGGTAGAGAGAAGAGTAGGAGCAAGTTCAAGTCAAGATACAAGAATCTAGAGTGACATTTTTGTCATAAAATTGGGCACATTTAGAAATATTGTTTTAAGTGGAAAAAGGAGAACAAAGACAAGAAGGGCAAGCAGAGAGAGAATGACCATGATGATGATGATCGTGATGATGATCGTGTCACTACTACCAAAGGTGGTGATCTTGTTCTTCTTCGTGACTTTGAGTTAGTCAATCTTATATCTGATGAGAGCATGTGGATTATTGATAGTGGTGCTACATTGCATGTTACACCTAGGAAGGAGTTCTTTACATCTTACACTTCTGGTGATTTTTGAGTGTTAAAGATGGGTAATGATGGTGTTTCAAAGGTTATTGGTGTTGGTGATATTTGTTTGCAAACCAACATGGGAGTGCAATTATTACTCAGAGAAGTCAAACATGCTCCAGATGTTCGCTTTAATCTGATATTTGTGCATTTTCTTGATGATTGTGGTTATGACAATTACTTTGGTTCTAGTAAATGGAAGCTCACTAAAGGTAACTTGGTTATGGCCAGAGGGGAGAAACAATCTAAATTGTACAAGACTAAAGCTTTGGTTACTAAAGACAGTGTGAATGCTATGTATATGAAGGCATCTTTGTGGCATTGGAGGCTTGGTCATATAAGTGAGAAAGGGCTTAACTACTTAGCTAAAAAGGATGTGCTTATAGGATTGAGGAATGCAGAATTGGAGAAATGTTCTCATTGCATGGCTGGTAAACAAACCAGAGTATCTTTCAAGAAGCATCCTCCCTTAAGGAAGTCAGAATTGCTTGAATTGGTGCATTCTGATGTTTGTGGCCGATTAAAGGTAAAGTCATTTAGTGGTGAACTTTACTTTGTTACTTTTATTGATTATTGTTCCAGGAAGCTATGGGTCTATGCTCTTCAGCGAAAATATCAAGTACTTGAAAAGTTCAAGAATTTATGCTATGGTTGAGAGGCAATCAGGCAAGAAGCTGAAATGCATCCGTAGTGATAATGGTGGTATGTATCGTGGACCCTTTGATGTTTATTGTAGACAACATGGTATTAGACATGAGAAAACTCCTCAGTTGAATGGTCTAGCGGAGAAGAGGAACAGGACCTTGGTTGAAAGGGTTACATGTATGCTTTCGGAAGCAAAGTTGCCTAAGCACTTTTGGGGAGAGGCATTGCTTGCAGTTGTGCATGTTATTAATCTCAGTCCCGTAGTTGCTTTGAATACTGAGGTGCCAGAAAAAATTTAGTTTGGTAAGAATGTTAGCTATGATCATTTGTGTGTCTTTGGTTACAGGGCATTTGTTCATGTTCCTAAGGATGAAAGATCCAAGTTAGATAAAAAGACAAGGCAATGTATCTTTATTGGCTATGGTGAGGATGAATTTGGCTACAGGTTTTATGATCCTATTGAGAAGAAGCTTGTTAAAAGTCGTGACGTACAATTCATGAAAGACCAGACCAATTGAAGACATTGATTAGGTGGAGAAGACCACACCCGAGAAAGATAGTAATCTCACTGATGGTAATCCGATGAGGTTGCCCGCTCACAATCTGGAGAATGTTGAAACGGAAGCTCAAGATGATGAGCAACATGGTGATGTTGATGATCAACAGGTTGGAAGTGGAGTAGAGGTTCCAATTGATGATGCTCAAGAGGAACATGATGATGATGATCTTGGTGATGTACCTGAACCACCTCAAGTCTAACTCAGGAGGTCTAATAGATAGAAACAGCCTTCTACAAGGTATTCTTGTGATGAGTACATAACCTTGAATAACGGTGGAGAACCTGAGTGTTTTGAAGAGGCTCTGGCTAGTGAAGAGAAGAAACAGTGGTTGGATGCAATGCAAGATGAGATGAAATCTTTGCATGATAATCACACTTACGACTTGGTGAAATTGCCTAAGGGAAAAAGGGCATTGGAAACTAGGTGGATTTTCAAGGTGAAACAAGATTCAAATTCTACACTTCCAAGGTACAAGGCCAGATTAGTGGTGAAAGGTTTCAAACAGAAAAAGGGTGTTGATTTCAATGAGATTTTCTCACCTGTGGTGAAAATGCCATCCATCAGAACTGTGCTAAGTTTAGCTGCTACTCTTGATTTGGAGGTTGAGCAAATGGATGTGAAGACAACTTTCCTTCATGGTAAATTGGAGGAAGAGATATACATGAAGCAACCTGATGGTTTTCTTATTGAAGGCAAGGAAGATTATGTGTGTAGGCTAAGGAAGAGTCTATACGGTTTGAACCAGGCTCCAAGGCAGTGGTATAAGAAGTTTGAGTCTTTTATATATGAGCAAGGTTACAAAAAGACTATTTCTGATCATTGTCTTTGTTAAATGTTTTTCTAATGATGACTTTATTATCCGGTTATTATATGTTGATGACATGCTTATTGTTGGGAAAGATATTTCCATAATTGACAGGTTAAAGAAGACACTTGGCGAGTCTTTTGCCATGAAAGACTTGGGAGCTGCTAAAAGGATTCTTGGCATAGGTATCTCACGTGATAGAAGAGAAACGAAGATTTATCTATAACAAGAGCAATACATTAGGAAGGTGTTGCAGAGATTCCATATGGAAAATGCTAAAACTATGAGTACTCCTCTTGCTAGTCATTTTAAACTGAGTGTTAAACAAAGTCCTTCAAATGAAGTTGAGAAGACCAATATGAGTAGAGTTCCTTATGCATCTGCGGTGGGTAGTTTGATGTATGCGATGGTGTGTACAAGACCAGATATTGCACATGTTGTTGGTATAGTTATTCGTTTTCTGTCAAATCCGGGTAGAGAGCATTGGAATGCTGTGAAATGGATTTTGAGATATCTTCATGGTACAGTTGATATGAAACTTTGTTTTGGAGGTGATAAACCTACTTTGATGAGTTACTCAGACTCAGATATGGCTGGGGACATTGATTCCAGAAAGTCCACTTCGGGCTATTTGATAAAGTTTGTAGGGGGAGTTATGGCTTGGCAATCAAGACTACAAAGGTGTGTAGTGTTGTCTACTATAGAGGCAGAGTTCATTGTTATTACTGAAGCATGCAAGGAGTTGTTATGGTTGAAGAAATTCTTACAGAAGCTTGGTTTTGTGCATAACAACTATCCATTATTTGTGGATAGTCAAAGTGTTATCCATCTTGGTAAGAATCCAACTTTTCATTCTAGATCCAAACATATTGATGTGAGGTATCATTGGATACGTGATGCTTTAGATGCTAAGTTTTTGGAGTTGGAAAAAGTTCATACAAATGATAATGGTGCTGATATGATGACTAAAGCATTGCCAAGAGAGAAGTTTGAAGTTTATTGTGAGATCGCCGGTTTGGCGGTTATCTCCACATAGTTGTGAAGGGGAGATTTGTTGGGTATTGGGCTCCCTTCCTATGTGGAGAAAATGCCCAAAACTTGAGAAGCCCATGTCTCACTTAATCTAGTGGAGAGGGGCTACAAAATAAATAGAGAGGCAGAACAATAGAGTCAGAACACACTGAAAACCCTAACACATAGAGGGAGAGGTAGAAGGAAATTCTGTTCACGTTTTTCACATAGCTGCCACTGTAAAATCGGCGTTGCGGATTCGTTCACCGTTGGATCAGGCTGAAATTTTTATAGTAGGTTCGGAACTCATTGTTTTTCATTCTGACCAGTCAGATGGTTGATACGAGGTCTGAGTTGGGAGATCTTAATTTCTCACTGCAGTAGTGATTTTATAGGTTTTTTTTCTCTTGTTCTTCTCTATTTGAAAGCTTTGTTTCTTTGTTATTTGGTTGGGTGTTGGCACTAATTTGTGATGTTGATTGAGACTCTTTTCTACTCTTGTTGATCATAATGGAGCTATTTCTTTGGTCTAGACGACTCGTGGGTTTTATCCTTGATTTGAGGGGTTTTCCACGTTAAAAATCTTGGTGCCTTTATTTGTGCATGTGGTGATTTATTATTGTTGCTCTTTGATTGTTGCTCCTAATATATTCTTGCAAATTAGGGGAAATTATATCCGCTGCATTCTCTGGTATATTGTTTGTGTTGTTTTTCCCCATCACTTAATCAGGATCATGTAACCAATGACTTATTGAAAAAAATATTTGAATAGATAAAAGTGGATTGTGAAAAGAATATTTCATCAACGTCATCCATGAGTGGCTAAGAGTCAAAATAATGCCTAGGTTAGCTAGGAGTGGTTACAAGTAGAAATAATATACTCATGGGTTACTGAAATGTGGCCACAAGTTCAAATAATAGTCAACTTGTTAATTAGAAGTAACTTAATGGAACATGTAACATCCCGTCAGGATATTACGAATTTTCATAAAATAAAGAAAATAAATAATTACACTGCATTTAATAATACCTCATTTCCCAAAAACGTGGGAAATTAAATTTTTATTAACCTATGAAAAGTCCAATATTCCAAAATTTATAAACACAATTTATAATAAATATCCACAGTGTTTACAAAGTATTATTCAAACCACATATCATCAAAAATTCCCAATCCAGCCCTTGCTCCGAGCCTAAGCCTCACCAGCTCCACCTACAATATCATCTGCTCACGTGTACCACGTACACGATCATCGTCAAACACAAGCAGATAGGGTGAGCTAAAGAGATAACACATAAATATACACCAAACATATATATATATATAATAAAATACATCAAAATAAAATCTCTTCTTTTATCCTGCATGGCCACAACCATGTATGATATCATTTCATCGTCAATGAACCTCCTCCTTCTTTATCACATGGCCACAACCATGTAATATCAATACACATCAAGGAAGACTCGTTCTCTTCCTTCCACATGGCCACAACCATGTAGTATCGGTGCACATCAAGGAGACTCGTTCCAGTTCTTCCACATTGCCACAACCATGCTAGCAGTGTTCTACATCCTCTAGTAAGTATCTCAAGGCGCCTTGTTGCCACACCTATCGGCCACAACTGATAGAGCATGTGCGGGAACCATGCTACGGATCACACACTGTAATGCCAGGTGGAGTTCCCAAATACGAACATAGTCTGTAACGTCCCAGGACTACCAAACTCGTCAGCAAATCACTGAGGAGGGCAATCCATCTGGACCCATCCGTACTAGCCACAACCAGCACACTCACATCGGCAATACTCGCCATCCCAAGCCACAACTCAAGAGTTCCTCGTGTTCATCCGCTATCCCGAGCCACAACTCAAGGGAAGTCATTTCGGGCCACAACCCATAGAATGCCAAATGCTTAACCCCTATCCTGGGCCACAACCCAAGGATACGTTCCGGGCCACAACCCATGGAACACCAGCAAGCCCACCATTGAGATATCTTAGAAGCCTTGTAGACCACGCCTCACAAATTCCCCTTATCCCATTAATACAACAGTAAAACTTACCTTGAACGCACAACAGCACCCTCGCTCGCTTAGGCTAAAAGACTTTGTTTAAACAGTCCAGCCTATCTCGCTTAAGCTAGGCCCACTAGCTTGAGCGAGCCCCTAGAACAGTTGTAGCCCACGAAGTCTCGCTTAAGCGAGCTCCTTCTCGCTTGGGCGAGACCCTCACTCGCCCAGGATTAAAGTGCCTCATCTAGGCGATGAGTTCAACGAGACAGCGGAACCACACTCGGAATCTTGCTTAGGCGAGAGGCTCTCGCTTGAGCGAGACGTCCTTCGCTCAAAACAATAAATCCCGCACGCGCGGGATTTGCAACCAAGCCACACAAAAACACACGCGAGTTCTCGCTTGGGCGAGACACACTCGCCTAAGCGAGATGGCCTGTCGCCCAAGACCAAATTACTCCGCCTGAGCGAGATGCTCGAGCAGAGCCTAAAACTGAGTCCATGCAACTCTTACCTAGGCGAGTTTGGCTCGCTTGAGCGAGAATTATAGACTTTGGCACTGTTTTACGCACACAACAGCAACAATTGAACCTAAAATGCACTTCAAATTCATACCATTCATTCAGCACAATTTCATTAGGCATATGAGCATAATTGGACACGAAAATATGCCCCAACAACCCAATTTTGCATACTCACAGAATATACAGAACACAACCCCATTATATGCATACATTTAGGTCAAATTCCAATGAAACAGTATCCAAAACCCACAACCCCAAATTCCCTCATATGCAACACGAAATTCAAGGCATAACTTCATTAAAATCATGCAAGACAATGCAATTAACATAGAACTTCGGGTTCAGCTCCCCTAACCTGGATCCTTTGGCTTAGTAGTGGATTACTTGAAAGCTTCCAAAAACACCAATGACCACCCTTCTTTGCCTATCCCTCAATTCAGTCCTAAAACCTCCCTCAATCTGCCAAATCACTAAAACTCGTGCTCTCTCTTCTGGGAAAAATTCCAGCTTGCCAAAAACCCTCAATTTCACCCCAAGTTGACCTTTTATATGAAGCTTTAATGTGGTTAAATAAAAAAACGAAAATTAATAAAAAGTGAGTTAAATTTGAGTCCACCAAGGTTCAAACCCACACCATGCCAAAGCCAAATCAATACCAAACCATCAAGCCAACTCATGGTTCTTGCTAACACACACCATTCAAGTATTATAACATATGAAACATGCTCTAACATATTACTAAAACAATAGAAATTAAATAACACATAATTTAGCACACATAGGACTTGAACCTAAGTCCTCTCACACAAACAAAGTACTCTCAACCACTTAAGCTAATACTTTTCCACATCATACCCATCAGAATTTAATGTCATAAATACACTACCTACTCGCATTTATTAATTATTTATTTATTTAATTAATTAAATTTTGTGGACCTTACCGAACCCAATTTGTTGATTTAGAATTCGATGACTAAAAGTACTTTCTTATATGCACTAACTTGGGAAGGAGAGTTATTATGAGAATACAAGTCTAAAAGCACATTAAACAAGTAAATCAATGAAGCTCTAAAGTTGCATTTGGTGCACACCATTATATGCAAGAGTTGCTAAGGTAACACAAAACTATTGCGGAAATATTCATCCTTAGATGATATATGTGAAAAAGATTTGTAAAGTAATTAAAACACAATTCAACCCTTCATTCTTATACTTTTCCCTATGTTTCACATACTTGCATTGTCTTTTGCATATCTACAAAAAATCTTTCAAAAAATTGGTCATGTTATATAAAATTATTTGTTAGATAAAACATTTTACCAGTTTTCACCACTTAAATACAACAAAGTGTAATGCTTAAAACATAGAGAAGTTGTGTTTAATGGAAATTAGGAGTGCAAGTGTTTCGTCTGGCAGATGATATAGCAATGCCAAGTTCCATTCCATCTAGTAAGAAATGAAGATTAATAAGACAATAAGTATGAACTAAGACTTCGAGCTAACTTGAACCTGAAGAATCTTCTAAAACTTTATATGATAGATAATGTTTTCCCCATATGTTGTCAAGAAATTTATGCCCAAATTCAAGCTTCATTTAAATATTTCTTGCGTTTAAAATGACTACCAACTATATTTGACACAAGCATATGTAACTTTGACCGAACTATTTATCCGGTATGATGTGCACTTTAATTAATTGAAGAAAGAATGCAACCCACGAAAATATTGAGATAAAGCTTTTTTTTTTTTGGAAATGCATATTTTAATTCAAGTGTTTCTCATAATTCAATAAAAATTTTAGTATGATAAATTATTTTATAAATGTTAGGTATATAATATATGTTTATAAAAAACATCATGTTTAGAAAATAGAAGAGGTTGAACCATCACTTGCTATAATAAAAAAAATTAATAGTTTCAAAAATTACATATGAAATATTAGGTGAACCACAATTTTATTTGTCAATAAATCTATTTTGTTGTTAGCAACAGAAAAAAGAAATTACACACATCTTTCTTTCTTTTAAAACTTACTTGAATGACTTAATTATATTCATAACAAATACATTATATAATATTATCTTTGATTTTTTCAATAACAACGATACGATCGATATAAAGTAAAATAACATCATTTCTTTATAAGAATATTAGAAAAAATAATTAAATAATAATAATAATAATAATAATGATGATGTTGAGAAGATTAACGACACCAAACTATTCTTGTAATAAAATACAACAACTGTGACACTTATGTAGTGCAATAAATATGTTTGATCTTTATAAATATGAATATTTTAAAACACAATCCAATATAAGATTGAAAATAATTTTATATAAACCGTTAGTTTTATTATGTTTTTTCTAAGGCAAAGTAGAAGTAAAATAAGATTAAAGGATAATTATATAATTGAATAAAATAATCATTTATAGTAAAATTAAAATCATTAATTCATAAATAATATTATCCATACAATTAATCGTGCATAAAGAAACTAATCAAGTAAACAATCCCAAAGTGCGTAAGATGTTATTGCAAGGTCATTTTGTATGGATCAACATCTAAATAAAGTTGAAGGTGGAATATGAAAAACAAAATTCATCCAAGATTCCTATGTCTTTCTAATGAGAAAATTGACCAGTATTCCATATCTAACTCAATTGATCCAATTGTTGTGACGGGTCCTTATGTGTTTCCTTGTGGAGATGGAAAACTCATTTGATATTTGATATTGAATTTCCTAAAAACATGATAGGCATTGCAGTCTAATTTTTCTTCTTTTTTTTGCCTTATAAGTGAACTGTGAAGGCTGGATTTATAAGTTATTTTTCTTCTTCAAACAGATCACAGTCTTCAAATGAGTAATAACATCTTTATTACATGTTGTAACAGATTAATCTAACATCCTTATTACATGTTGTAACAGATTTATCGGTTGTTGTTTGGGATGTGTTTCTATGATTGATAAGTTTGTGAGAACTTGTGATCATGTAAATTTGGGATTTGTAATTAATGATTGAATTTATAATGGTGGGAACATGTGTAGATCTAAGAGAGAGGACAAAGTAAAACCGTAAAATTTAAATTGATAAGATTATGTATACTTAATATTAAACCTTAAATCATTATACTTCTTTCTTGACTTTTCTTTCTAGGTGGTCTACCAGGAGGGTTTTTTGTATTTCTTAACCCATCTTTTGCTTTATTATTTTTTTTTTCACTTGTTAGACTGCTGCCGGTGCGCATTGTTGCATGTGTGTGTTGCGCGGTGATGCATAAGAAAAAACCCAAAACTATAAATGAATTCATGTATCTGGAACATTAACCTAATAACAATAAAGTTTATTTTTCAAATTTAAAAAAGTTTGCATAACTGGAAAACAATGGAGAAATTAAATAAAAATTTAAATATGTTTCTAATCTTTTAATTTTAAAAAATTAAAAATAGTCTCTTTTAAATATTTTAGTTCAATTTAGTTCTTCAATTTTTAAACTACGTGATTTAATTTTTTAACGAAATTTTATTAAGTTTATTTGACGTTTTAAACACGTTTATAAATTAATATTGAATAGAAATATATGAAATATCGTAAACAATTCAATGTTATCACGAAACTTATTTAAAACATAAAATAAATTTAACAAAATTTTATTAAAATGATCAAATTCACACAATTTTAAAATTGAGAAATTAAATTGAATCAAAATTTTAAAAAATACTAATTATAATTTTTGTTCAAAGTTAAAGAATTAAAAATATAATAGATGTGGGTAAAAAATAAGAAAAAAATAATACTTTATTAAAAGAGGAAGGAAAAACCTGATTGAACGGAGCCGGCGAAGAGAAAAGATGCCTCCATGTAAGTTGTTGGCGCAGAGATACCGGTCCACTGTGAATGCAACTTGAGACACTCTTCTCATAGAACTCTTACACTCTCAGTGTTTCTTGCATCATCATTTTTTATTTCAGACTTTGGAGAACGCAAGCAGATGGAAATTATGATGTCACAACTGTGTGAGCATTTCCTTATTTAAACACACACCACGGTCTGCAGGGGCATTTCCTTTGAATATTTTTTCTTAAATATTTTACGTTTTTTCGGTTTTTAGATTTCCCCTTATCCTTTTATCATTTTCTTTTTTTCCTTTTCAAAGTTTTTTTTTTCGTACTTCTATTTGCTTAAATGAGTCATTCTAAATTCTCATCACTCTTAACATCTCAAATTTAAAAAAAAAAACTATTAATATTTTATATTTTAAATTTATAAATAATTTTATAAAGATTATTCGTGTTTAATCTTTAATGAAGTCTAATTGAATATATTTAAAAGCGTTAGTATTAATCTGGTACCTAGTTTAATTGAATGTCTTAATCCAATCTCATGGAAAAAACAACACTTCAACTTAATTACATGTACAAAAATTATATATCATTTAAAGAATTTGAATGTCTTAATTTATACTCTATTTCATTAATAACAATTATTTAGAGAATACTAAAATTTGTAACATCTCATTTAATAATTTTTAAACTACTAAATAAAGCATTATATACTGATAACCCAAAGCAGATAGCATGGAAGTTAAGTATAATCTTATACAGTCATCCAAAACTGAGTAATGACAATACTATATGTATAAGACCTCTAGAAGAAAGGGAAGGTAAATTGTAAATTCTAACCACTTACTACAAAACACACCTATCTACAGGACCTCTGGATACTATTGCTCAGTCCTACTATCAACACCACACGAAAACTCTCCACCTGTAGCCTCCTCTGCTCACACATTTAAGTGATCATTGCAAAGAATAAAACAAAGGGTAGACAAACATAAAACACGTAGGGTAAGCTAATAATGATTTAAAGAAGGTTACATTAGAGTAAGAGCATAATAACAATCAATTATCACAAATTCATACAAGAACATTTCAATACTCACACGTCATCCAACTCTAGACTCAATTGTCCGGATATATGCAATTAACATCGGACCTCTTAGTGGCTTGCACCGATTTATGATTCCCAAACTCTGCAGAGTTTGGCCTCAAGGGATTATCACTCAATCATCACACCAGGTAAGTCTCCTTCGCGCCAAAGACTTGATCGAGTCCAATGGCTAAGACCTCCTGCTACTCCTCACGACATAACTCATTTTACTCTATATGAGCCTTAATGGTCATTGGAGCGTCAGAATACCAACCAAAACTGAGTCCTTATGTCTTTACATACCCTACCTCATACACACTTAGAATTTCTCCACGAAATTCCTCCATAATTCACATACAACAGGTCCATATTCACCTAATCTCACTCAAAGCATACCAAGACAGTCAAAATAATCCATTTCAAATCAATTAATGCAATGAAACACATCAAAACAGCAAACACATGAAATCTAGCAGCTCAACGCTCAGCCTCAGATCCCAACGCTCAGCCTCAACATTAAAATTTCGTTCTAGACCTGCAGGGGTCCCAGTGCTGGGGCACTGCTCGGTTGGCGCTCAGCCCCATTCTTCTCGCATTTTTCAATGCTAGGCACCGCTGGGTTGGCGCTCAGCGCTGATCCTCTCGCATTTTTCAAGGCTCAGCCTTGAATTCTGAGGCTCAGCCTCACACCAGAAAACAACACAGATTATGGTTTTTGTTGGGAGATGTTTCACTTGATTTCATGACCCAAATTGGCACCTCCATGGCAGTGTTGTCTAGTTTTCAAAATGCTTTTCAAGCAAAGTGAGATGATACCAATTAGAGCCATGATTCAAGTGTTCATTTTCCAATTCACCCTCAATTCACACAATGCAATCACAATTTCACTTATACCAAACATCAAACAATTCACATTGCATCACACTCCAAATAATCAATTCTGATTACACACAATTACATTCATTATATCCTCTAATTAAATTTAATTATCAGCTTCTCTTACCTGATTAACTCGCACGATCTACTGCCAAAAACCTAAAACCCCCTTTCCATTGCTGATGCTCACAAATCAACCTAAAATTATCAGAAACGCGATCAGAGAACATCATTAGAGTCACTGATCGATAGGGAATTTTTACAAGATACGCAAACCTCACATGTGATACAGATTACATCACATGCAGGATTTTCAAGAAAAGACCGAGAAAAGTGCAGAATTATAGCTTACTCAATTCAAGGTTCTGATTGGACAAACTTAGAGATCTCGCCGCAGTGATCACTCTGGCGGTCTCTGATTTCAAAAAGGGTGAGAGAATGGTAAGATATTTTAGAGAGAAATCAAAAAGAATTTAGAGGATGGAGTTTGTAAGACCCGGGAAATTCATATAAATAATAATCAATAAAGTACAAGTAATGGTGAATTGGAAATACCCTAAGGGAGTTCCTTGATAATCCTTAGACAAGGAACAATGCTAGCTTAAGTGGTTGAGAGTACTTAGTTATATGGAGAGGGCTTGGGTTTGAGTCCTATGTGTGTTGTGGTATGTCTATTTAATTATGTTTTCTTTTACAAATATATTTTGAATGCGAAAGTAAGACTTAACATGGTATGTATGTGTGAATTAAACGTGAATTAAATCATAGCTTGATGGTTATACCTATGGTTGGTAAGTGTTGGGATGTGAGTTTGAACCTTGGTTGGTGAGAGTTGCTCTTTTTCATAATTTGGTATTTTTTTATATATATAAAAGGAAAATATAGAAACTCTAGAGATTCTCTAGCGAAAACCAGAAGGGTAACTTGGAATCAGTTCAGGGCAGTAAAAGCACCATTTAAATGGCCATTGATGCTTATAGTGTCAATTAATTTCGTTTAATGATTTTTTTATTAATTTGGACTGAAAATTTTGGGAAGAGGAGAGGTTGAGTGGAATACAGACGTGAGTGTGGCAACAAGAGAGAGAAACGAAATTGAAAAATTAGGGAGAGAAAGAGAGGGTTGGAAAAGAGTGTTAGAGTGGGAACAAGGGTTGAAGCGTGGGGGACGAGAAAGGATCATTGAGAGTGCACTAGGAACAAGGAAACCAGGTAAGGGGAGTTGAATCTAGTTCTTTATTTTTGTTACTCTTGATTTTGGTTGTTTAAATTATAAAACTAGATGAGTCTGGTTGCGTTTTGTTGTTGGTTTCTTTGATCTGTGAACTGTCATTATCATTAAACGCCATATCTTTTATATGCCTTGTGTGATGATGACAATATTGTGTTATACGTGATTTTTTTGTTGCTCTGTGTAGTCCTTTTGGGACTCATTTTCTCGTTCTCTTTGCTGGTGTAAAATTTCAAGAGAATGAGGGGTGATTTACGTTTAGGTAAATCTGTCGTGGTACGTTGCAGGAGTTCTTTTGATTTGGACTTTCATTCAAAATATTGAATTCTCAAAAGAAGAAAAAGAAATTGAGGGGATGTTGTTTTAGGGTGGGGCCGTGTGGATTTTTTTTATCTTTCCATTAGAAAATTCATAAAATATTCCATGTGGGTCTAAGAGAGAAAACTTTGTTTTTTTTTCTTTTCTCATTCACGTTGTTGGTGGTGAAGAATTTGTCTTTGACTTTGAATTGTTACAATTCTTAGGTTAATTAAGTGAAGGAATAACCATGGCCCACGTAGCAATTCTTTTTACTTACTTTAAACTTTTGATGGTTTGGTGTGTGATTTTTACATAGGTGCATGGTATGGTTTCTCTAGCCATGGGTCCCACTCCTTATTGGAGAATTATTTATTTAGCTGCGGGTCCCACTCCCTTTTAGAAGTAGTTTTTTTTATTTGTTTTGGGACAAATCACATTACGTGATTTAGAGTGCAGCCACTCTTCTTGTAATCTTTTTGGGATGGTTTTAAGAGTTGATTGTTAATTTTATAATTACAGTTGGGTTATCTTTAGGTTATGAAGTGATTAAAATTGGAAGGTAGTGATATTGTGTACGAGGGTAAAAGTTAAGTATCTAAAAATTTATTATAGAGGGATATAAATTATATTAAAATATATTTAACGTTATATTTTTGTCTTCTAAATATACAATTGAGGTGATTAATATGAAAGTGTGGTTTTGATGTTTAAGATTAGTGTTTAGTAAATTTGTTATGTGGTGGCATAAGAAAAGTTACAAAGGCATGTTCTATTAAGTATTTGCCACATGTAGTTGGGTACTTAGGTTGTTATTTTCTTGTGATGTTTTGACAATAGAATAATTAACATATTAATATATGTATATATGAGAAAAGTAAAATAATATAATTGGTAGCC
>Ga0214542_1009438_pt1 | contig 15109 bp, 19 predicted proteins | sample CNSS1metaG_FD_160096 | JGI IMG/M metagenome (GOLD analysis project Ga0214542, IMG submission 160096) | Root nodule microbial communities from cowpea collected in UCLA plant growth center, Los Angeles, California, USA - CNSS1 | ecosystem: Host-associated > Plants > Roots > Nodule | place: USA... | reverse complement strand
CATATCACGACTCGGATCAAAACAACTTAGCATTATTAACACAGCTTAAGTAATAAACAGATACCTTCAATATCTATTATCGGATGCACCGAATTATAAACCCTAACTAAGCCCTTAGTGGGCAACTGATCCACAAACTTCAACAATATCCCCACCACCTCCTTATCACCAGCCGACAACTCCTCCACTCCCATGTCTTTATATCGAGAAGGATTGTTGGTCCAACTAAAGGGAAACTTGGTACTCCCATCCGCATTCAAAAAATGAGATTTACCCCCTTCCTTAACGACGACCTTGAAGTACCCGTCCTTGAAATGCTTGAAAGACTGGGAGAAAGCATCCAGTCTGCTGATGCTGGGGCGACTTATCAAAGAGAGCCAGGTAGCCGGTCTCCGGGGTCTAGTGTCATAAAAATATAAGAAAGCATAGGGAGTAGGCTCCAAATATAAGGACTTGCACAGAATGCGGAAGGCCTACAAGTAGGCCTAACTATTAGGATGTAGCTGGGTAGGTGCCACATTCAACGCCCGTAGCACACCCATAGTGAAATCGTCTAAGGGCAGTCGCACATGAAGCTGAGAAAAGTGGCACATATACATGTAGAAGAATTTTTCGGTAGCCCCCTCCTGCCCGTGGCATACCCGGTCGACGGCACTCACCCTCTCCAACGAAACAATGTCTCCACTGACACCCTTGGAAATGACGGGTGTGCAGTTCAGCCAAGAGTTCAACAGACGAGTCCACCTGAATAAAGATGATTGATCACGAACATCAGCAGCAACCCACCCATAGCCGCCTTTCGCCGGCCAGTTACTCTCCTCCAACTCTTCGGGGGGATCCTCTCGAACCTCCCTCACAACCTCCACCGGCATCCCGCTCGTAACAACTCCAGAACTCGTACCCTCTCCGCCAAGTCGCCTATCCTTACTTTTATCTGACTCAGTACTTTCACTACTACTAGACGAAGACACACTACCACTACTGGACATACCTGATTTCGTTTTTTACGAGAAGATGTCGGTCGAAATTGAGGACTAGTTGGATAGTTTTACGTGCACAAGATCTCTAAATTCAGAATTCACAAATGAAACAAGTAACCCCTCATCTGTTTGCAAACCCATATTTATAGTCCACAATCCCAAACAACGAAACTCTTCCCGCCAAAACCATACCACAGACCATTCGACACCATCATTGCAAAGGATATGACACTTAAAAATGACGGCGCCAAAACTTTTCGATTTGACCACTGACGCCCCTTCACCTACCCTCTGACGGTTATCACTTTTTTAGCCTTAACACTGTTCACCACACTTAAAGGCTGGGGGACTGGTGTATCACACCTAGCCGGTTCCGCTAGCTTATCAACACGTATCATCCTTGACCGACAACTCGTATCGGACAAGGCTGGGGGACTGGTGTACCGTACCTAGCCAAATGCAACCAAATAAGTAAACAATGTGCATATCGGGGCCGCCAAGTATCCAGCCTAGGCCGAGTTAGCCTAACTTGTACCGATTTTAACCTAAACTAAACGTCTAAAGGGACAACATGCACCTCATATCACCAACATAAGCCATCAAAGCAAGTAGTCGGTCTAGACCGACTACTCAAGCATATGTGGTAAGATTACGGCCAAAACCGACCACTTCAATACACTCAGTATGATAGAAGCCCCCGCATTCAATAAATCTTCAGGGCCTAGGTTTGGGCCTTGGCCCACTCGCAAGCCCCACCTAGAGCCCAAGTCAAGGCCTAGCCCATTAAATGGTCAAACGTCATTAATGATCTATAAATACGCGTGGACCCCATCATGTAAAGGTACGCATTCATTAATCACTGATTTGACTTTAGGAGAACTTTGACTTACTTGAGCTTCGGAGACTCTTCTACAGGTAACCCCTCATGGGTCCAAGCTAACATGTATCGACCGGAAAGAGGCCAACTTAGGAGATAGCGGACTACATGGTAAGGTGATGCTTGTGCCTAATCTATCTTATTTGTTCTCTGCAGGAACGGTTTTGATGATGTCCAAGGCTATGCATCATGTGCATCACTGGTTTACGATTAGTCCTGATTTTCTAGCTTGTGCATTAGATGTTGTAAATAAAAAATTACATGTAAAACAAGCTTGCATTGAATTGTATCAGCCATCAAACTCTTGAATGTAAACTCGTGAATAGATTAACTACTTAACTAATAGATTAGATGAAGGCACTGCACTAATGCAGTGAAAATACACTTACGATAATCTATTAGGTAAATTCCTAATCTAATAGTCATTGCAGCAGAACTCTGGTATAAAAACAGTTTTGAAATCAGTTTTCTTTTAAAAAAAAGAGAAAACTAATTGAATTACTATGAAACGAATTGAGAGACTGCTTTTCTGAGATCTACAGAGTTCTTGTGCGTTCTTGCGAGATCATTCAAGTGAACCTTCAAGAAGATTGATGGTGGATTCAACCTTGATGAGTCAAGCTTGGATCTAGGAATCAAGTGATTAATCTGCACAACTACTAGGTGTATTCGTTCCTTGTTTCTTTTCTATTGTACTTTTGTTTACAGTTGATTCACTGTGTATAGTGAAGGTCTAGGTGCAATTGTGTGGATGCATTGCATCTAGGGGAGTTCTTGATTTTTAGATCAAGCTCCTTAGTCTTTAGGATCTTAAATTATATAGATGCTCTTGTAATTCTTGTATCTCAATTGATTTAATGGAATCCTCCTAAGTGGGTTGCTTAGCAAAAGACTGGACGTAGATTCATCTTGAATCAAACCAATATAAATTGTTGTGTTCTTATTTCTCTCATCTTTCATGCCTTTTGCAATTGCTTTAATCATTCCATTAACATAGAACTGTAAAACTGGTTAATTGGGGTATAAAGATTAAAGAAACCTTCAAGATTCATTTAAAATTAGTTAAACACTCAATACCCAGTTCGCCCCCTTTCTTGGTAGATTTGGATTAGATAGATCTGTTTTAACAATTTGCACTAAAGCTGGTTAATCGCACAATAATCGATTAGAAAGATCCTGATATGTCTAATACATCTCAAACTTTTGCTGAAGGGGCATCAATCAACATGCCTCCTTTGTTTGATGGTGAAAACTATCCTTTTTGGGAAATTAGAATGAAAAGTTTTCTTGAATTAGTGGACAAAGGGGTGTGGGATGTTGTAGTTAATGGACCTTTTAAACCCATTAAAGTTGTTGAAGGCAAAACTATTCTTAAAGAGTTCTCACAGTGGACTCCTAATGAGAATAAGAGGGCATACTATGATATTAGAGCCAAAAATATTATATTTTTTGTACTAACTTTGGATGAATTTTACAAGGTATATGTGTGTGAATCAGCCAAAGAAATATGGGATGTCTTGGAAGTAACCCATGAGGGCATAGATTAAGTCAAAAGGGCAAGGAAGAACACTCTCATTCAAGAGTATAAGATGTTCAAGATGAAGTCTGGAGAAAGCATTTGTGATGTGCAGAATCTGCAAATGACTCAAATGATTGAAATTCTGACAGTGAAGCCTTGAGTTTAATGGTAAAAAGGTTCTCTAAATTCTTAAAGTTTAAAAATAAGACTAACAATAGCTGTGTAGGAAATAAGAGACAGTCCAGGAAGTAGGACTGTTCTGGCACTCCAACCTGCTCTGAGTGTGGCAAAATAGGACACATCAAACCAGCTTGCCTTGTGCTCAAGATGAAACAAAAGTTGGAAGAAAGGAATGAGACAGAGAAGCACATGAAGAAAAAGAAAGCCTACAATGCCTGGGAAGAAAATGATACCAGCACCTCTAGTGAATCTGACGAGAGCATTGAGAAAGAAAACAATTTATGTTTGATGACTGGAACAGGATCCTTTAAAAGCGGTGTGAGTAGTTTTAAATCTAAAAGTGATGAAAATAACTACCATGAATTGCTTGACGCCTTTAATGAATTACATAAGGAAGCCATGAAATTGCAAAAGTCAAATAATAAATGTAGAGGAGAAATTAAAGGGCTTGAAAGTAGAATAAATCAACTAGAATAAGAGAATGAAAACCTAATAACTAGCTTGGAAAAACTAGAAAAATCTGAGAAGCACTCTAGGTCTAAATGTGAACATTCCCCAAGAAAGCTAGAAAAGATAGAGTATTTGATGAAAACTCTCTCAAAATTCACTCTAGGAAGATCAAATCTAGATGTTGTGTTAGGACCTCAAAGAAGTGTGCTTAATAACGAGGGAATTGGTTACAATGGCCAATCTAGTCGATTAGGCCCCAAGAACTTTCTTAATATCAGTAAACCATCCTCCATCACCTGCACCTATTGTTCTGAACTTGGCCATTCCTCATATTCTTGCTATTTTAAAAAACAGTGGTGTTCCTAAAAGGAAGTTTAAATGGGTACCCAAAGGAATTACAAAACTGCCTAACATCAAAGGACCCAAGTTTACCTGGGTACCTGCTTCATCCAAATAATCTGATTTGCAGGTGCATGCTGAAACCAGATAGTCAATGTGGTACCTAGAGAGTGGATGCTCTAGACACATGACAAGTGATATTCAAAAATTCAGCAAAATCTCTCACAAGGCGAGTGGGCATGCCACGTATGGTGATAACAATAAAGGTAAAATTATGGGTACAGGTAAAGTGAGATCCTCATCTATTGTTGAAATTGAGGATGTGTTACTAGTTGATGGACTCAAGCAAAATTTGCTTAGTATTAGCCAATTGTGTGATAAGAACCTAAATGTAACTTTTGAAGTTAACCATTGTTTGATTTGTTATGCATCCACAAATGAACTGGTTTTTGTTGGAGAAAGGATTCAGAATATATACATGGTAGATTTTGAAAACACTTCATTTGATTCTATTACTTGTCTATTTGCTAAAAATGACGAACCTTGGATTTGGCACAAAAGACTTGTACACACACACATGGGACACCTAAATAAGTTTGTCTCAAAGCATTAAGTTACTGGTTTGCCTGACATAAAATTTCAACAAGACAAATTGTGTGATGCATGCCAAAAAGGTAAACAAGTAAAAACATGTTTTAAGTCTAAGCAGCATATTTCCACTTCTAATCCATTAGAACTGATACATATGGATCTATTTGGGCCATCTAGGACCAAAGGTTTAGGTGGAAATTATTATGCACTAGTACTTGTTGATGACTACTCTCGATTTACCTGGACCTTCTTTATCTCACCTAAAAGTGACAACTTCCAAGTCTTTAGAAAATTTGCCAAAATTGTTCAAAATGAGAAAGATTTGAAAATCAAGTTTATCAGAAGTGATCATGGGGGTGAGTTTCAAAATGATTCTTTTGAGAAGTTTTTTGAACACCATGGCATCTCTCATAATTTCTCATCCCCTAGAACACCACAACAAAATGGTGTTGTAGAAAGGAAAAATAGATCTTTAGAAGAGTTGGCAAAAACAATACTCAATGACAACTCTTTGCCAAAATATTTTTGGGCAGATGCAGTAAGCACAACCTGCTATGTGCTGAATAGGGTCCTAATAAAGGCAAGTTTGATTGTAAAGTTGATGAAGGCATCTTCCTAGGTTACTCCTTGACTAGTAAAGCTTATCGAGTCTATAATAAACGTACATTAACCATAGAGGAATCCATTCATGTTGCATTTAATGAGTATATTAACAGTCAAGCTAACTCCTCTGACCCAAGGGATAGTACAGATTTAATTGTCACATTGTAGATTTGATAAAGGATGAATCTAAAATTTCAGCAGAAGAATCACCTAGTGCTGTTGCAACTCCATATGATGTAGGTGAGCTACCTACAGACTAGATTGTTCCTAAAGACATGTCACTTGATAACATTATAGGAGAGATATCCAAAGGTGTATCCATTTGAATCCAACTAGGCCAATTCTGCATGAACGTGGCTTTCATGTCTCAATTTGAACCAAAGACAGTGGATGATGCTCTAAAAGATGACAACTGGTTTCTAGCAATGCAGGATGAGCTGGATTAGTTTAAGCAAAATGATGTCTTAATTCACACATAATTTTTTGTCATAATGTACCTTGTGGTGTATAATTTTATTTTGAGCTCACCCTGTCTATGTGTGTTTGGCGATGATCATGTAACTTGTTACAAGGGAGCAGATGTTGTTGTAGATGAGCATGTGGATGCTTAGAGCCAGAGAGGGGCCACCATGGGGAAATTTCATGAATTCATCCTTGTGATGTTTTTGTAATAAGTGACTTATTTTTAATAATTTTGGAATGTGGTGTACAAATTTAGGGATTTTGGAATTTTGACGCTTGTAATAAAGTTTAAATTTTCCCGCATTTTGGGAAAGTATTTCAGTAATAAATGCGGTATATTATTAGTTCTATTATTTTAATTTTAATTAAGTAATATTCGGTCGGGATGTTACACCATGCATCCTTACGATCTCCTTGATATACAACTCAACGAACTTAGACACATGTAGCTTTTGGTTCACTAGCAAGAAGTGGACCCTTTTGGTCAACCTATACACCACCACCCATATATCATTGTGTCTTCTCGCTGACCTTCATAATTGGGTAACAAAATCCATAATGATGTTATCCCACTTCCAAATTGGAACCTCCGATTGTTGCAACAAACCACGAGGCTTATCACTATATGAAAAACTTAAATTACCCATAGAATAAAATCTGTATGTAAATATTTATTATCTACAGAATTTTCCCACGAATAAAAAGATGGATCCAAGTGAAATGACTAAACCATTTACCTGCAAATGAATGATGGGTGGGAAAAATAAAATCCATGGGTAATATTATTTACTCCATAGATTAAATAAAAATGAATTAAGATTTTAAAAAATGCTTTGATGTTGTTCTCCCTAAATCTATTAACACACGTGAAGCTAAAAACTTAGCTCTTCAAAACCCAAAATAAGAACTAAAAGTCAGGCACCTTCATTGACTGCAACCCTTCCCTCCGCACCATCCTCTATCGCCTTAACCACATTAGCAACCCCATCCATCACGATCTCCCCTCTATTGTCTCCACTCCCTTCCTCCACCTCACATGCATTGAAACCCTAGACAAAGTGTTTTCCTTCGGCAACAATGACAACAATCGCTCCCTTGCAAACGAAGGCAAACCAAATTGACTTTGAATATGCACCCCTTGACCTCCATTGAACATGCCATGCGCACAAAGGCAGTCCTCACTAGACTTGAAGCTGGATTATAAACCCCCAACTCAAACTCCAGCTCTCTCAAAGGCAACCCCAGCCTATCCATACAAGCATGTGACATAAAAGGAATGTGTCATTCAATACAAACAACACTCTAACACAATTACAATTATGTAACATACACCGTGAATGAGATTACATGTGTTAGCAACTTCAACACCAGTCATCACAAGCACTTTTTCAACTACTTAAGGTTTTCCACCTCCTTCCTTCCTATGTTGTGTTATGGCAGCACTAGCTTGCCCTTCGTCTTGAGGACAATTCTTAGCAATATGCCATTCCTTCTGGGACTTAAAACATTTAAACTCAGCCTGAGGATTATCGTTCTTCCAATTTGGACTTTCATACTTGAAACACCTGCCTTTCCCCGAGCATTGTTGTTGCGAAGATCCAACTACCATCTTCTACTTAAGGGGCCTGTCATAAGGATTCTAAGACACCTTACCTATTCCAATCGATGAGCCTCCTCTTTCTTGACACACCAACATACTTGGCTAGTGCTCAAGGTCTTCCATCATCTTAGCCCTCTCCACCAAAACGTGGAACTCCGCCAAAAAGATAGGGGCCACTACCCGTTTAAAACTCAATCCTCAAGCCCTCCACAAACTTTCTACGTCTTCAAGCTATAAAAGTAGCTTGTGTATAGAACCTTGACAAATCAAACCTTCAAGCATATGCATGAACCAACATATCTCCTTGCACCAACCTTATTAACTTAGCCTCCTCGACAAACCTTGCTTTATCTATAAAATACTTCTCTAGAAACCTTATCGTGAAACCTAACCAGTTCAAGGCCTCCATTCTAGACTTCAACATCTGCTTCAATCCTAAGAACCAAAACTTGGTCTCTCTAGCCAAAAGGTAGGCAACACATCAACTTCCTATCCTTGGGGCATTAGATAGCCTCAAAGATTTTCTCTAACTCTTTAATCCACACATAAGCCTAATCAAGAGTAACACTCTTTTATCCAACCTCTCATTAGCCCTTTATTCTAGCCCTTTTTTCATAAAATTTCTTTTCCTAATTCATTAATCGTTTGATTGAGCTACAATTTTGACAAATGGTTTATAACATATTGTTGTTTAGTTTGAACGATGTGATCTTAGTTTGTAGGTCTGTAGTTAGAGATATATGTTACCCATGATTGTTGGTTTTTCATGGTTGCATTGTGTTGATATTTTGTTGTGATCAATTATGATAGGATCTGTTTGCAGTATATTGAATGTTGGACCTAATGATTGATGTATGTTAAATACAATAATGAGGATTGTATGATGTCAATGTGTTGTGATAGAGGTGATAATGAGGCCTTGATGTGTGTACATGTTATCGATCATGAATGCGTATAATCGTGTTATTGCTGATTAATGTTTGTCATGATGAGAATTATATGAGCATATGTATGGAATGGTATGATATTGGATGATGTGATGAGATGTTGCATGAATGAGTATACGTCTACGGTGGGACAATATGAATTTTTTGATAGCTGTAAAGCTAGGATGGTTCTTTTACCCCAGAGGGCTTTATCGAGTCAAGGTAAAAGGGTTTTGTTCCTCCGTAATTTTTTACCATGAGTTTAGCAAGAGTGCTCCCACCTAAGACTTTGTCGAGTAGATTAAGTTGTTGCTAGTAAGTCTATGGAAAGCAGGGGAAGAAACTTTTCCAGAAGGCGTTGGTTCCAGGAAGGTATAATGGTTGGCTACGAGAGAATATCATACTGTTTGGTATTACTTTATGGTAATATGTTGATGGGTTCATGTTGTGATGTTGACATCATGTAATGGTGGATATTATGAATGAGTTTATGTTACATTATGATAATGCTAGGGGATTGTATGTTAATATGCATGTTATGTGATGAGATACATGTTTAGCTCTCCCTTGCATATTTATGGTTGTGCTTTCCACCTACAATGATCGTATGACCTATGTTATAGGGAGTAGATGTTGATATAGATACTGTTGGAGAAGCTTTTGGGAGTTTTAAGACATTTGAAAATGTTCTTTTGAATGAAATGTAATAGTTTAGTGGTTTTTGTGTTACATTTGACTTGAAGGATTTTGTGGCACTTTCAATTTGATGATCTAAACCAGTTGGTTTGTGAAAGATATTTTATTTTAATGAATAAAGTTGTTTCATATAACTAATCTGACATATGTCATTTTGAGAATAAATAATTGTGAAGTTCATATTTAATAGGATAGTATTAGAGGGTGTGTTTTAGGTTTTGGAAAGAAAAATTACTTGCGGCATCTCTAGGGTGTTACACATCTAACATGTCAGCCTATTGGGTTACAGGATGGCTTAGCCATAGGCTGGCTAGTAACCCGTTTGATCAATTCAAAAAGGCTGGCCCGTTTTAATATTTCAGAAGTTTTGTTGCATTGCATCACCTCTTTCTTTTTCTCTCACAGCACAGAGAAACTAAAAAACACAACGCAATACAACCCACAAAGTGTCCCAACCCAGAAGAAAGAAGGAGTCGCGACCACAGATGGTCACTGACGAAGACCCATGTCCATTTACAATTGTGGAACTTTTCCCCTTTTTTGCTCTAATCGAATCGTTGGTCCCCAACTTTTGGCATTTGATTTTAGGGGAGTGACAATGGTTTATATTTGATGTTCGTTGATAGTTTATGTATTTGATCTGAATCGTTGTAACCATGTAGATTTTTGGAATTTGAGGTTTTCTTTGAGGATTTATAGTTGGAAAAGGGTGTTTGTATGAATGAACCGTGTTTTTGAATTTAGTTATGCAGACTGCCTTTTCTTATTGCTTATTCATTCTTCTAGGTGCAGTTATAATAAGGATGAACATGATGGTCTCATAATGCTTGGATTTCAGAGTTATTGGGATGTTTCACATGATGAACATGGTCATGCTGGTGAATTCTGGAAAATAAAACTTTGATTGCATAATGTTTTTGTTGCTCTATATGACTTCGGTATAGATGTTATATGGGATTTTGATTGGCGGAGAATTATAGAGATTTTTAATTTGATTTTGGAAAAGGATTACATTTTTTTAATTTTATTTTTATGTTTGGAAAGATGGAAAAATATTTGTAAGAACTTATGTAATGAGTTAGAAAAATTATTTTGCATCATTTACACCTTGAATTTAAGTTTCTCTGCTTCCCCTCAGTCAAGAAGAAATTTGTTTGTTCGGATCACTGAAACAAGAGGAACATGAGTTAGAAAAAAAACATAATTTTTTTTAAGAAAAAAGGACGAGTTGGCTCGTTAGCTCGTCATAGGACGAGACGATTTGTGTTTTCAAGCCCGTATTGTTCAAACAGGCTGGCCTATCCCACCCCATTTTTCATAAGCCAAAAACGAGTCGGACTGATTCATTTTGCCACCCCTAATATGATGTATGTTCAACCTTGATTAAGCTTATATTTTAATGGTCATATAAAAGCTAAGTCTAATGAACTTCGTAAGTTATAGATTTTCTTAATTGATTATTGTATTAGAAACATCTTTCCTCTCTTTTCCATTTCCTGGAGAGTGTAAAGTGAATGAACCAATTTTCTTGAGTATTGATATTCATATTACCTTTTTAAGTACTATATGAATTGGGCATTGTGTTAAAATTAATGAAAGGAAATAAATGTGATGACCAAACACCTTAAGTCATTTATTAAACAACCAAAATGCTAGACGACTCAATGCATTAGACAATGTTATACAATATATGTCTACTTAGCACCTTGGGCTTTTTGTCTTTACCTTTCCTTAAGAAATTTTTTCCCTCTCTTCTTCCTACTCACAATTGTGAGACCTGGTTAAGGGGCATTACAAGATGTCCCAAAATGGAAATAGGAAAGCATATCCATTGATTTTGTGATAGGTTTACCAAAGACTGTTTTTGTTCATGATGCGATTTGGGTCATTGTGAATAGATTAACAAAATTAGCTTATGTGTATATAAAAGAAATTATCAAGATACATGGTCTATCTTCTAATATAATTTCTTATAGATACCCTTGTTTTACCTCTAGATTTTGGGATAGCTTACAAAATTATGATCAAAAGTTAGGCTTAGTTTTGCTTATCACCCTCAAACTGATGGACAATCTAAAAGGACTATCAAATTTGTAGAGATGACTTGTTGAGAGTTGGTATCTTAGAATATGTTGGAAGTTGAGATAATTTTATACCATTGATAGAGTTTATTTACATAATCAGTTTCCACTCAAGCATAACAATCAATCCATACAAAGCTTTATGAGGTAGAATGTAAAACACCTATGTTTTCAGTATGAGAATAAAAATTCATTAATTTTGGATTCAGAAATAATTAAAATGATTAGGAAAAAAAATGAAAACTTCTTAAGATAGGTAGAAAAGTTACAACAACAAATAAAAGAAATCCCATGAGCTTGAAGAATGGATAATGTTTTCTTGAAATTTACACCTGTAACTAGGGTTGGTGGAGCTCTCAAATCTAGAAAACTTTAAAACAAATTCATTTATCCTTGTTGAATCCTTAAACATATTGATTTTATTGCATACCAAATTGCTTTGCCTCCAAATCCTTCAAAAATGTCTTTCATGTGTTATAACATCTTAAAAATATGAATGACCTTCTTCATGTTATATAACCTAATATAGTACAAATACGAGAAAATCTTACGTATGATATGCTTCCTGGGAGGATTGAAGATTAGAGGATTAAATAACTTTAAAAAATGGACGTGTGGGGATGTAGCTCAGATGGTAGAGCGCTCGCTTAGCATGCGAGAGGTACGGGGATCGATACCCTGCATCTCCATTTTTATGTTTCTTTTTATTTGAAAACTATTCATAATACGTTTAGAAAGTCAATATATATGTAAAAAAGTAAAGGGTAGATTATTTAAAAATAAAAAAAGATATAACATGTTAAAAATTATGGACTCATCTAATGTGTATGTCTAATCAGGAAATGGATAGTGTAAGACCCGTGGAATTTAATTAAATAATTAATTAATAAATGTGGGTAGTGGGAGCCTTTATGGCATTAAATATTGATTATTATGGTGTGGAAAAGTATTACGTCAAGTGGTTGAGAGTACTTTGATTGTGTGAGACGACTTGGGTTCAAGTCCTTGGTATGCCAATTGTGTGTATTTGATTTATTATTATTTTTGATAATATACTTGAGCATGTTGAGTGATAGTATAATCATAGGATTATATTAATTATCACGAAACATGAATTGGTTAAATGGTTGTGCATTGGATTGATGATTTGGTGGTTGTGTGTTTGAACCTTGATAGGCATGAATTAAACCTTATTTTTTTTGTTAGAATCAGCTTTGGGCATGAATATGAAAGGGCAAGGGAAAACAAAACCTAGTGTAAGGAAACCCCAAGAGGGGGGTGTACCTCTCATTAAGGCCATATTTAGTGATTAAGGAAGGGAGAGAAAAGGTTGTTTTGGGGCTATATTTGTGGCATAGAAACCAGAGCACGAATTCTGAGAGTGTGAGGAGAGAATTGAATGTCATTGAGAGTGGACTTGAGAGGAAGAACTAGGCGGAATGGTGAATTGGAGAAGAACCCTCAAAGGCTACAAGTTTTGTGCAAGGATTCTAGGTTAGAGGAAGTTGTCCACGTATGTGTAAATTAAATGGGTTGTGATTTTTGCATTTTTGCTCTTCTCAATTTGGTTCCTATGTGTTGGGAATTTCGTGTTATGTGTGATGTGTAAGACCCGGGAAAATTAATTAATTAATAAATGCGAGTAGAAGACGTCTTTATGACATTAATTGTTGTATAATGTGACGTGAAAAAGTGCTAGCTCAAGTGGTTGAGAGTACTTTGATTGTGTGAGAGGACTTGGGTTCGAGTCCTATGTATGCCAATTACATGTTGTTGTTTTATGATTTATTTTAATAATATGTAAGAGTGTGGAAGTTGAAATGTAAACTTACGTTGATTGTGTAGATCACCAAATGTGAATTGGCATAGTGGTTGTGTTATGGCCTTATGGGTGGAAGGTCATAGGTTCAAACCTTGATGAGAACAAATTAATCTCTTTATTTTTGCTATAATGCTTGTGGTCTGAATATGAAAGGGTGGGAAAGCCCTAGAGATAATGGGAAGCCAAGGGAGTTGGAAAAGCAGTCCATAATAGCTTATGAAAGATAATAATAGGCATTAAAAAGTAAATTTTCGTTTTATTTTTTTTACCACAATTTGGAGTCATATAAAAGGAGAATTAGGCCATTAGAAGGGTTTTGGAAGTCTGAAAATTTGAGTGAGAAAGGATTACGAGTTTTGAGTGCGAAAGCTAAACGGGATTGGGAACAAAGCGGTGGTGGTTGAGAGAGCAAAAAGGGAGGGTTCTAGCAATCACAAAGTCAAGGATTAGGCAACCTTTGGAAGCAAAGATTTACAGGTTAGGGGAGTTGTCTTTGTACATGTAAATTAATTGATATGTGTGCTTGGAATGCTAGATTATTGCCTTCTCAAATGAATGTTGAATGTTGTAATTTCGTACTCTATGTGCTATGATTGGGAATTTTAGTATTTGAGTTTGGGGGTATGATTATGTTGAATAATGTATTGTGGGATGAGGGTTTTGAGATTTCATGTTATTGATAATTGTGTATTCGAATGGAAATGTTAAAATGTGTGAAAAGCATGGTTCTGAGTGATACTTGCTCTTGAAATTGCATTGGTATCGATTGGTTGTCTGGAGGTATATTTTTGTGTATGATTGACATTGTTTTAGGGTAAAATTCGTGTCTGACAGTGAGGGAACTCTGCAAGTCTCGCCCAAGCGAGTCTATCTCGTCTAGGCGAGAGTTGCAGAACCTCACGTCTGGTTTAGGTCGCGTTGCTTGCCCAGGTGACCTTGGTTTGGTGTTGAGCGACTTAGTCTCGCTCAAGCGAGGGCAGCTCGCCTAAGCGAGGTAGCGAGGAAACTTGAGCGCTTTTGAGCGCGATATCTCTCCCAGGCGAGAAGTATTGGTGTTTTGAGCGACTCCATCTCGCTCAGGTGAGAGTCATTCGCCTGAGCGAGGTCGCGATGAGAAATGACGTTGTTTAAGTGGTTTCTCGTTTAGGCGAGAGGTGGGTGTTACTTTGAGCGATGGTGCAGCTCGCCCAAGCGAGGGAATCTCGCCTAAGCGAGATAACGTGAGATTGTGGTTGTTTTAAGCTCGCCCAGGCGAGGTGGACTAGACTAAGCGAGACTGAGGGTCTAGCTTGGGCGAGGGGTCCTAGCTTAAGCGAGTTTATGCGATATACTATGTTTCTATGTGCTTGTGAGTGTGTTTGGTTGTTATACCATGGTTAGGTTGTATATGCATGTGTTATGGTGTGTGGTCTTAAAGGACTAAGTCCATTAGGGGTCTGGGATGTGCTCGGTGGTTGGACACATGATGGGCATGGAACTGGTGATGAGTGCGTATTTTTGCCCCCATTCAGTGTTTAATTCTGGGTATTTAATTGAATTTGTGTGTTTAAAGATTGATTTAATTGGGATTTCCTATAATTGGGTTCATTGAGCATGAGATACAAAAACATGTTAAAAATAGCATTTTAGTTGCATAAATGTTCTTTGGATATTTTGAGGTGTGTTAGTGCAGCTGTAGCTAAGTTGAACTCATGGAGGTGTGGAAATAAATTGATTAAAGCTTCATGACACCTTAAAGATAAATCCAAGAATAAGAAATTATGAAAAGTACAAAAATTCAAGCCAAGCATTGCATGAAGACGGCAAGAAAAACTTGAAAAAGTGAAGAAGTTTGGCTAAACCAAGAAGAGAGGAACAAAAAAATTGGACCTTGCGGTTTTCTTTATCTTTATGATAGAAGATAATTTGGGAAAAATATATCTTTAGATATTTTATTTGATATTTTTAAATAATTATCTTATTTAATTATATCATAAAATATTA
>Ga0214542_1009437_pt1 | contig 15110 bp, 8 predicted proteins | sample CNSS1metaG_FD_160096 | JGI IMG/M metagenome (GOLD analysis project Ga0214542, IMG submission 160096) | Root nodule microbial communities from cowpea collected in UCLA plant growth center, Los Angeles, California, USA - CNSS1 | ecosystem: Host-associated > Plants > Roots > Nodule | place: USA... | reverse complement strand
GTCAAGTCAACTATAGTCAACAAGTCAAACCTAGTCAAAGGTCAACAAGTCAACTAAAGTTGATTCAACTAAGTCAACTTAGGGAATAAAAAATAACAAACACAAATGAAAGGGATGAAGGATTAGTAAACTTCCTTTCTAAACATGCTTAGTCTTATTAAGCATGTGCCTTCATCCTTGGTTGGGGTCAATCCTTCATCATCCTCCCCTTCTTGGAGGGAATTTGACCACAAATTCTTTAAGCCTTTGTAGATGGAGCTTGACTTGATTTGGGGGAGGTTTTGTGCCTCCCTTTTATGAGCTCTTGTTCCATCTTTTCTAAGGGTATTACCCCTAGCTTTGGTTAGGCCATCTTTATTTTCTAGACTACTCTTCCTTTCTTGTTTGTTCTTTGGGCCTTCCTTTTTGGCTTAGGAAGAGAAGGAAAGGTGATGCACATCTTGCTTTGGAAGATTTTTTTTGTAGGCAAGTAATACCTTGGTAAAAGCTTGCCCCTTTTGTTTTTCTTCTTTATCTTTTCTTATTATATTTCTATCCTTATTAACTTCTTGAGGTGATAGAGGTAGTAAAGTTGTCTTTTTCCCATTTATGAAGAAAATGTATTGGTTGGTATGGCCATCATGTAAAGTTTGTTTATCAAATTGCCATGGCCTACCTAGTAAGATATGTGTGACTTCCATGGGAACAACATCACATAGCACCTCATCTTTGTAGCTTCCTATAGAGAAGTTAATTAGGACTTGTTTATTGACATCTATTTCTCCCTCTTTACCTATCCAAGCAAGCTTGTAGGGCTTAGCATGAGGAATGGTCTCTAAGCTAAGCTTTTCCACCAACCTTGTGCTAGCTACATTGGTACTACTTCCTCCATCAATAATTAAAGAGCAAACCCATTTGTTAATTTTGCATCTAGATTGAAAAATGTTTTCTCTTTGAGTTGGCTCAATCTCACTTTGATCTTGACCTATCATGCGCCTTAATAACATAGGGTCTTTCTAAAAAATTTTAGTTTTACTAGAGGAAGAAGATTCTTTTGAAAGAGAATGGGGAGATGAGTGTTCACTTTCAACATCATTACTCTTCTTTAAGATCATGGTCCTTTTGGTTGGGCAATTTAAAGCAATGTGATTATAACCCAAACATTTAAAACATTTAATGGAACTTGAATATCATTTAAAACATTTAATGCAATACTAAAACATCAAATATTTCTAAGCAAGCAAAATTAGACCTAAATCCTAAAGATTCACACATCAAATATCATTCAACAACTTTGATACATCAACAAATCATTGTACAATCATGCAATAGTAATTCCAAAATGTTTATAAGTGCAACTAGCTTCCCTTACCTATTATCCAACTTTAAAAGCTTTATCAAACACCTCTAACTCCACAGAAGGCTCTATCTATACATAGAAACATCACGAGAAAAGGAAATACTCCATGCCAAGGCAAAACAAATGGAACCGAGAAAAGGGGTTGAAAACTATAACTTACACGAACATAGAAATTGATTGGACCAAATTGAAAAACTCGTCGTGAGGATAAATCCTACAATCTTGGTTTTTCAATCAGACGACCAAAGAGAAATATCTCTTAGAGAGAACTCAGAGCATTCTAAAGAAGTGGTTTATAGAGATATGATGAGTTTTAAAATAATAAAACTCTTTTATAACAATTATATTTATACTAAAACCTTTTAATAATAAAATAGTTAAATCTTACTATTTTTAAACCACTGTGACTTCTTAAATACCATTTTCTAAAAATTTACATAAAATACTATTTTCTAAGATTTTACATATGAATTTTCATTAATAAGATATAAATCAAGTTAATTAAACGTAACTATGGTATATGTGGTTGGAGAGATACAAACGGTTTCACATTATAAGGTTACAGATAGCCAAACTCTATTTTAAAAAATAAACTATCAATCCTAAAGTGTTACTTACTCTTTTTAAATTAAACCTTGGTTTTTATTTTAAATAGTTTTATTATAGTTTACATATTTAATATAATAGTTAAAATTTTTTTCAATTATATCCTTCTTTTATATTTAATAGATCATTAGTAATACTTAGTCAAGAAGAATAATATTTAATGTTTTGGTAATAGATATGCCCTAAATTAAAGTGAATATAATTTTAAAACGGATTAAGTGCTTTAAAAAACTAAACTTCATAATTTTATCATTTAGAAATTATTTAAGAAAGAATGTAATATATATTCCACTAACAAAACCAGTTATTTATGCCTTTCTTTTAAAACCTCATTATCATTCCACGCCACAATTTAGCTACCTCCAAGAGACTATATAGCTTGACTTACTTGTAAATGTTTGTTTGATTAAAATATTGCATAATTAGATCATACTTCCCTGATAAATATAGTTTTAGTCTTTCATAAATTATTTATGTTCTAGTGAAAATACTAATTATGATTCTTAATCTATTCCAAATAAATCAATGATTATTTCATAATACGAGTTACCTTTTTTACGTATATTTTAAGGCTATTTTGTAAAAATTTATTAACAGAATAAATTTTGTAGATTATAATGAAATAGTTATGAATTTTTTTATTTCATGTCTTTTATTTTTTGTATTACAAAAAAATACATAAAAAGAAAAAAAAAAGTAATTAACTCTGTCTTGAATTTAAAAAAATATAGTTAAATTAAAAGACTAATGAAAAATCTAACAACTTCAAAAGAAAAAGAAATAGAGAGAGAATGCAATTATTGTTTTTAGATAAGATCAGTAATGTAACGATGGGAAAAAATAAAATCATTTTAATCAAAGCTAATAAAATAAACAAATATTTTTATTATTGGCACCGGCATCTCTACATTCCAAGCCTATGATTTCCCCTTTCCCTTATATAATAATAATAATAATAATAATAATAATAATAATAATAATAATAATAATAATAATAATAATAATAATAATAATAAATGAGAATCCACATTAAAAAAGAAAAAAGAACCCTTGTACTTCAAAGGTAACTAGAAACACAATGAAGCATAAACACAGATTCATGGATTCTCGCACCCCATTTGATCATACACCACACCTAACTGCTCAGGCAGACTTTCCCGGTGGTGGCGGCAGCTTTTCGGAGGTGTTGGCCGGAGAAGGGGTTGTGACGGAATTCTTCTCTTCCTTTTTGTGGTTGGTGGTGGTGGTTTTGTTTTCTCCACCTTGATCAGCACCACCTTGTTTCAGGTCAAAGAAGTTGGGGAGGTCGTCGGTGCCAGTGAAAATCTCCGGTGGCAAGACCTGGGAAGCTTGCCGGCGGTGACGGGACATAGTGGTGGAGAGAGAGATAAGCACAAAACAGAAGTGAAGGTGGGAAGTGAAAATGGAGAATGAAGAAAAAGGAGAGTTTTGAAGTTATTTATGGAAGTGGGGTTTCTATGGAACCATTGTCCTACCTGCGCACGCGCTTTTTCTCACGTGGCCATTGAATTTAGAAACTTTTTTTTTTCAGGGATTAATTAGTTAGAATAAATTTATATACTTTAAAAATGCAATAACAAACTGATTTTAATTTATAAAAAATAATATAATGTTTTCTTATTTATTCCTTTAAAAGTATTGATGTACTAAATCATTCATCAGAATCTCATGTCATCAAATGCGGTACTAATTTTTTTCAAAGTCATTTAATAATAAATTGAATTAAACTCATATGTGATGGTAAAATATTAATATATTGAATAAAACTTATATGTGATGGTAAAATTATTAATATATACGATCGTTGTTTTAATATTTAATCAATTAATAATGCAAAAAATTGTATTGGTAGGACAAAAATTAAATTCATATTTCTTTATTCTCTTCTCTTGGATGTATTAAATAATTCAAAATATGAAGAGTATAACATAAAAACTTCCACGAGCGTTTAATTCCATTTTCATTTTCTCAAATTATAGAATGGTCATGATATTTTTAATTTCTTTTTGTTTTTTAATATTTTCTCACAAAATATATAAGAAAAAGGTTTATCTTTTTTTTCTGTAAAAATATTTTAAAACTAAAAATGAAAACAGTGAACAGTTTATAGTTAAAATAGAAAATTAGAAAAAAAACTAAATATTAACTTTTATATAGTCAGTATATATGTTATTTTTCAAATAAGAAAACTAAAAAGGTTTAATATTTTGAAAATGTTAAATCATTTAATATTTATCACACAAAATAATGCAATAATTATAGAAATAGAAATTTAGAGTTATTTTTTTTTTTTTTATTATTATTATTATTATTATTATTATTAACCGGAAAGAGGAAACATATTTGAGTTAGTTTGTCCATTTTTTTGGCCTAGTCTTGGTGGAACCACCAAACTTTACCAAAAAAGTTTGTGCATCAGTTTTTTATAAGTTTTCTTGCTTGAGATGTGGACCAGACAAAATCATCCGTCTTGCTCCTAATATTAAAAGGGAAAAAAATGACAAAAAAACATTTATTTAACAGTAATCGTAGAAGTAAAATAGTTATAAAAGAATGAATTTTTGAATTTATAAAAAACAATGTGAGAAATAGTGAAAGATAATATTAAATGAGTGCAAAAGTTTGTATCAAAATATTAGTGTCCTGTTAAAAAAACAATATTAATATCACCAAAGAATGAGAACATAGTCCAAAGTTGTACCTAGCTAGCACACAGAATCAAATGCTTATCATAACTCAGTTGCTCTTTGAGATTGTACTTTGTAGGTCTTATGTTTGTCCAGATGCATTGTTCCATTTATTTTATCTTTTATTTTATTACTCCTATCAATTATCAATTTTAGAATAATGCAAAGAGATTCTATTTTATTTTTTTTATTAAATGTAAGAAAAAAGAGTTTTCATTTGAGATCAAAAACTAAAACTCAAAAAATGTTTAAAGAAGACTTGGTTATATTTATCTATTTCAAAGCGAAGTAAATGTTATTATATATATATATATATATATATATATATATATATATATATATATATATATATATATTAATAATAGGATAACTTTTGTTCTCGTTTCATTTGATGTATATTATTTGAATTTGAATTTCTTTTGACTACCGTTAATTGCTGATCCAAGTATTGAATGTTTGGTTTGACTTTGGAAATTAATTTGGTATTAAATTGAAAATTTATTGATACATTGTGGTCAAAATTTCTAATTTTGACCAAGACATTAACTATTTTATGAATACTTTTATAATTTGTTATATTTTATTTTAATGGAATAAATTAATATTAAATTTATGTTTGGTTGCTGTGAATTTTTAATTTTATGAATCTTGTATATTTAATCATCAATATTTTAAAAATTAAACAAGTTTGGTCTATTGCCAATATATTATATATCTAATTATTAATAAAAGAAGTTTGTATATTTATAAGCCATTGTAATTTTAATTATTAATTTATATACTATATGAATGATAATATTTAACAATAAATAATCTTTTATACATGTTGGCTGTAACGTTCCATTTAATAAAATAATTATTAATTGAAACACTATATAAATTAATATAAATGAGCAATGAGAAAATATATAATAGAATAACTATTATAGGCATCCAAATGTACATGAAAGAGTTTTTCAAAAAGATACTAAAGCAGATAATTAAATAAGAACATAAGAAAGAGTCCTTAAAAAAAGATGCTAAGAGAAAAGAGTTGTCTATGACATTCAACCTAACTAACAACATCTCCCTTCACTTGATCAAGATCAATCGGGGTCTCCTCATTTGTTCATACAAATTTTGGTGATCATTGAAAAAGAAAAGACAATCAAGAAAACAGAAGCATAAAGAGAGAGGTAAGCTTATGAAATTAAATTAACAAATAATAATCAAGTCATTATAACACAAGCAACATGTAATACCAATCAATTGTAGACAATCTAACTCAATTATCTGGATACATGTAATGAAATTGGATTCACTAGAAACTTACACATGTGGTGGCCTTCACTACTATGCAAAGTCATTGCCAATGGGTTTCACCCTACCATACACAAGGTTAATCCATGTCATCTAAGGTCATTATCCTGCTACTCTCATCATATGAATTATTCTACTCTATGTGAGTCTGAACAATCATTAGAGTGTCAGGATGTAACCTTACTTGAATCCATAAATCATTACGTGCACTATATTACCACCAAAGAAATTTCTCCATGAAATTCTCACATCTTTCACATGTTATTTTAGAATAACTCATATCTCATGTAAAACACATTAAGTCAAGTCTCAAAATACCACATCATTCATGCATAACTTCATACATCATATTTTTTAAATTAACCTAGTCAATCTCAAGTTAAAAATAAGGAATTAAAACTATTAAGCATTCTCGCTTGAGTTAGAAATTCTTGCGATAGGGGCTCTCGCTTAAGCTAGAGATTTCCACTTAAGCTACATGGACTCTTGCTTAAGCTAAAGATTCTCACTTGAGCTAAAATTAAACAGAAGCAGAAAGAGTTCAAGTAGCTTTCTCGCCTAAGCTAAAGATTCTTGCTTAAGCAATAGGGGCTCTAGCTTAAGCTAAAGATTCTCGCTTTCCCTTGAGCAATATTTCTCTTGCTTGAGCGATAAAGGCTCTCGCTTAAGGTAAAGATTCTTGCTTAAGCTAAAACAGCAGATTTTTACCTGTTCTCAGCATCCAAAACTAGAACCACAAACCACTGAAATTTCACATGCTCTCATTAATTCAACACATCAAAACACAACAATTTAAGCAATTCAATCTATCAAATTATAATATGTAAGACAAAATTTACTTCCATAAAAGAAATAGCTTCCTTCACCTCAAACATAGACCAATATTAAAACAACGGAAAACCCCCCAAGATGTTTTTTGAGTTATAAAATCCAAATTGAACCTAAAGGAACCAAAACCCAAGAAGACAAAAAAGAATTAGGGCTCTAATCATGGTTAAGGTAGACATCAACACCTTAAAATAAAAAAGAAGATGAAGGTTAGATTATCAACTTACGTGGATGGAGAAATTGTTCGGGTGGATTCGAAGAGAACTCTGCCATGAACCTAAATTTAGCCTTTGATTCAAGAAAGGATGAAGATTCAGATGAGAAGGATGAAGATTCATATGAGAAGGAAGAAGAATGAGTTTCTTGAGAGTTGAGAAAAGCAAAGAGAATGGAAAATGAGGAACGAGAGTGGTTGGTAAAGAAGTTGACTTTGGTTTCTTTTTTACTGGAGCAGATTTTCTAAAATAAAAGGGTTTTACATTGACAATGTATATTAGTACTTTTTAAAAATTTGTGGTACATCATTATGTGTTTTCACATTTCAGCTAGACTGATACCAAAATTTTACTAAAACCTTTGCACACTATCACTTGTTCTATACTCATCAACACATAATCAAATGTTTCTCATGCCTAGTGTCTTCACACACCTTTAGACCATTCGTATTATAACATACCATTTAATAGAAAATACTATTAAATAAAACATCACATGCTTGAATATAAATGAGCAAGCGAGAAAGAGTATGCTAGATCAACAATTACAATCGTCTAAAGATTTAATTACACATAAAATGTATGGTAAAAAATGAACCCAAAGAACAAACTAAGAACATAAGAAAAAGTTTTTAAAAAGGATGCTAAGAGAAGGGAATTAGCTAAAACATCTAATATAAACAACGACGTCTCCCTCCACCTGATCAAGATCAACAAGAGTCTCCTTATCTACTCACGCCAAGTTATAATGATCATAGCAAAATTAAAAAAATAAAAAAAAAAAAAAAAAAAAAAGACAAGTATGAAAGTAGAGACACAAAGAGAAGGGTAAGCTAATGAATTTTAAGTGACCAAATAATAATTAAGTCATTTTAACATAAGAAATATGTAATACCAAGCATAATAGACACTATAACTCAATTATTCAGATACATGTAAAAAAATTGGATTCACTAGAAGCTCACACTCGTTATGGCCTCTACTACTCTGCAAAGCCATTCCGAATGGGTTTCACCTTACCACGCACAAGGTTAATCCATGATCATCTAAGGCCATTATCCTACCTTAGACTAGGACCTCCTACTACTTTCAGCACATGAACCATTCTACTCCATATGACTCTGAATGATCATTTAAAGTGTCAGGATGTAACCTTACTTGAATCTGTAGATCATTATATACACTATATTACAATCAAAAGAGTTTCTCCATGAAATTCCTTTATCCTTCACGTGATATCTCAAAATAAATCATATCTCATACAAAACACATCAAATCAAGTCTTAATATACCAACATCATTCATTCATAGTTTCATACATCATATTCCATAATTAACTAAGTCAAACACATATTAAAATAAGAAATTGTGACCTCCCATGGTTTCGCTTGGGTGAGATCTTTGTCACTTGAACGACATTTTTACGGTAACTAAAATAAAACACTAGAGCATTCTTGCTTGGGCAAAAGATTCTCGCCTGAGCGGAACAAGCTCTCTTTTGAGGACACTATTGTTGCTTGAGCGATAAATCAAATATAGAAAAAAATAATTATAATGATTTTCTCGTATGAATGAGAAGCCTATTGCTTGGGAAACAATTTTTGTCGCTTGAGCGACAACTTGAACAAAGAACAAAGTGGAATTCTGGCTATTTTTTCCTGAGGGAGATTTCTCTAATGAGTTAGACAAACATGAACAATGCTACATATAATGTCAGATCACACAAGAATGTCAAAAAGATTATTCAAATCAAAATTCTTTAAACTTTAAAGTTTAATACAAGAGAGAAGGGTTAGAGAAAAGAGAAATGCACAAGATTTTTATGCTGGTTCACTCAAACCTGAGCTACATCTTGTTAGTCAAGGCAACACTAGTTTGACTTTGTACTATTTCAAAAGATTTACGAAGTTCACAACATTACACTTTCCAAATTTTCAAAAACACCACACAATGACTCTTGATTCACACAAGAACCAAAACAGCACAACAAGACACCTCTTGTAGACTTGGAAAACCACCATGCACAACCTAAAAGCTTGAGAAAGACCAAACCTTAGTGGTAGCACAACCTTGCCTACCAAAACCACCTTCTTCAAGCTTCAAACACCAAGAAAAATTATCTAAGATCAATCTTCAATAGTTGCACACTGTATGATCATGAAAGAGAGAGAGAATTTCATAATTTCCAGAAAGTTTTCGTGCTAAAAATTGGTATTCACACCTCTATTTAAAATAAATCAACTAATTGAATATATACCAGTTAAGATTACTACAACAAACCTTTTAATCTGTTAAAAATCCATTCAACAGATTAAAAGGCACCATTTAACCTGTTGAAAAACATTTCAACAGATTAAAAGACACAACTAAGACCCTATACATCTAATTAATGCAAAATGATCTACAACATGAATTACAATCTTCAAGCTTATTTTCCCCATGAATAATCAAGATAGAGAACATGTCCAAGGCTTGATCAACACATGAAACATCAAATCTCTATATCTTCACCAATGTAAGCATGGTTCCAACATGTTCCAAGGCAATAGCTTCAAGTACCTTCATCAAATCTTCAAGCACCAAATTATCCAGGCTATTTGTGCCAACACAAAACACACATGCAATACAAATACATTGAAACTAAAACGACATGGCTCTCCTCACCTAGAATGTGGACCAAAATTGGAACATCAAAAACCCCTAAGATGATTTTTTAGCATAAAAACCCCAATTCAACCTAGAGAAACCAAAATGCAATACATAAGGAAGAGAAGAGACTTTGATAAAAAAACAAGCATAAACAAAAACCCCCAAAATTGAAGAAGAAGCTTGGATTTTAACTTACGTAGAGGAAGAAATTTTTCAGGTAGATACGAAGAGGACTCCACCACGATCCCAAAAGTGGCCTATGTTTCAAGAAAGGATGAAGATTCAGATGAAAATGAGGAAGAATTAAGGTTGAGCTAAAATGGAGTAAGGAACTGGAATTGAGAGAATGGGAGAGATTTTGTGTTCTAAAAGGTTGAGGCAATTGAGACTTGTTCTTAAAGAAAGGGGTGTATACACACATACCCAACATCCATTAAACACTTCATACTAAAAATATATTAGACCACTTCCTTTCATAAAGAACATTACAAAACAACTAGATGAGTCACCTGCATTGTGTCTATGCATCTTCTTATAGGCACAAGCTACTCCTTTTCATGATCTTTATATAGTTAATATGTCCAACGTCTTGTTAAAGCTTTTAGTCACCAAATGCCACACAATCAAACTTAATTAGACAACTCAGTTTCCCCATGACAAAACCCAAACCATCACATGACTAACATCCATCAAAAGAATCATTAGGTGAAACATGTACCTAATGTCTCATTGGTTGTGTGCTTATCAAATGATTCACACTCTCACTCCATTAATCCTTTTCTTTTCATCATACAAAACATATTAGATGACCAATGCACCATCAGACAATTCTCTTGTCAATGTTTTCAAACACCATTAGAACATTCAAATCCCAATGTTAGTCCCTCCATGAAGAAATAGAATCAACCAGATGACCAAGACTTCATAGTGTCAACAAACAACCTTAGACCATTCTCATACCTAGAGTACATCACATGCTATGCTTTGTTGTATAACTACTTCAAACAACTCACCATTTATAGACAATACAATCAACATCACATGCCTCACATGCCTTACATCTTCTTAGCGGCTGACACTCTCTTTAGACCACCAACAAAAACCTAAAATGGTCATGTCCTTCCCTAAGCTTTCTATCATCAAACATTACACACTCGCTCCATTAAACGTCTTACTCTCTCTAGGAAAAAACACAAAACATCAGATAATTCACCTCCTTTTCTTGCTTTTCAATTAAAAAGGTCTCTATACATGCTACAACTGTATAAATGTTTTGGTAGGTTTTTGAAATATGCTTCATTTCACATGGGTTTGGTCTAGACTTCCTATGTTGATTGTACTTTAATTTTTCTTTTTGATTAATATGATTTCATGTGATAATAGTGATGTCTAACATGAGTTTTATAAAAACATAAACAAAACAAATATTAACATTTCTTAAGAATTGATCTATACATTAATAATGGACTAAAATGACTTGTTTTAAGAAATAAAAAAAAGATCAAACCTGTAATTAAAGTTTTATAGAGATTAAAATTGCATCTTTAGGAAATATATGGTTTAAAAATAGATTTAAGTTCTTTAGATATAAAAAATATTGAATAAAAACAAGTTAAACAATAATAAATAAATCCCACCATAAGTTAACATAAGACATATTGTAAACTTGTAATGCTCATCCCTTACCTTTCCCTCTCACATTTTTCTTCTTTTCATCCTCTCTCTCTCTTGCTATCTTTACCTCTATCTAATTGATAAACTTCTTGTTGCCTAGAGATTCAATCAAACTCGATTTCCTCACTAATACTAACTAATATAGCATAACAATCAACCAAGGATCAATCTGATAGATAGACAAAGGCTAATGATTGATTTAGTGAACTTATCATGTGGAAAATAGGAAATTTATCAAAATATACTTGAATTAAAACCGTAACAAACTTAAAAGACTATGCAAATGCATAATTGCAAACTAGTTGATGAAATGCCTAAATGAAATCTAATGCACCTAAGGTGTTTGACAAAATGCTAAGACTAAACAAGGCTATGAATGTGTGAATATGCAATGCCATGATCCTAAAATCAACTTGAGCTTACGAAACACTTATACTACTCAAATGGATCCTAATTGAATCAACAAAACTAGCTGAAAATGCAATTATGCAAAAAATGAACTTATGGAAAAATATCGAGAGAAGCTCATGTACATAGACACAAGGCAACCATCAAAATCGCTTCTCAATGCATGGAATGCAAATGTAATGATGCGAATCATCTAGAAACAATCTCTATTGATGATAGGAACAAGAATCACTAAAAAATGTTGAATATAACTCGAGATTATAAATGATGAACCCTAATTAACGGTATTAACGAACTTATGAAAAATCATAAAATGGAATGCAATTAACGATGAATTCGATGTAGAAATGATGCAGAATCAATGCGTGTGAGCTCATGATACAAATGAAAACGAGAATCAAACTTAAGAACCATGAATTAATAAAAAACGAAAATCGAAAGTGAGTGAAACAGTGGTCAAACACAACAGAACTGAGAAGCATGATTCAATTCAGTGATTTATGTATGGTTGATCATAATCAAACGACATTAGATATCTAAGTAGGATTATTGTGCATCCTCTACAAATCCAACTTGTTTCCAAGTTGAATCCAGTGTTGTTGTAGATCAACATCACTCAATCACTCCAAATTGAATCATGATTTCACTTCAGTCGTGAATGATGGAAATCATAGTGTTTAATCAGTAAAAGTAGAAAGAAAACAGTAAATTCATAGCACATGAGATGTTTACAGCAGATGGAATCAATAGAACGAATGTATGGCTTACAAACAGATCCAAATCAGCAAGTATCAATGGCACAAAAGTGTAGAAAATTATGCAGAATTATGGTCCAAAACAGCAACATCTGGTATAGTGGAGAAGAGAAAATGGAATCGTGATGGAAGAAAAAAATGGTGATGAATGATGTGTTCTATGTTTGGATTGTTATTGTTTGAATTGAGTGTGTGGCGCTAGGATAATAGAACAAAACTTGCTACTAGTTCTAAAGGTCACATAAACTAACTAAACTACCACATTTTTGCCTAACTACTTTGAAAATCCACTTGAAACTTAGGTTATAGGTTTTCCAACAATTGTTCCAGCCTATTCCAAGTCACTTGCTCATGTTCAATGATGCTTTCACGGCCATGACCTGCTGCAACAAGTGAGTGAGTTCAACCGACTCATTCAAAGGCTTTTCTTAAACTTAATATTGCATGACATTAGCTCTACATCAATTCTTATTACATCAACAACTTTTCACGTTCAATTCCAATCCAATAGCTCCAATCTAACCCTCTGGTTATGCTTCCATTAAAATATCAAGTTAGTATGCATAAAACCAAATTATGCTACGCCTACAATGCACCTAAAAGAGCTAAACATGCAAAAATGAGATTCAAGAGTGATATGCATAATTGGACCATATTTCAGTCATCTCAAAGTTTGAACAGGTGTATTTTAATGCCCTAAAGCTTTCCCAAAGGTTGCCATCTCATTTATAACTTGAAAAGCAAAAAGTCAACTGTGGGGCAAACTTTGGTGAACATTTGCACCAAAAAGTCAACTCTGCTACTTTTAAGCAAAAATGGTTGGATCAACTTTGTCTTTGTGACTTCTCTAAACTTTGAAATGATATTTTATGTCTTTCTTATGCTTTTCACTCAAAAATATAAGAAGGCAATGTTGATCAAACCAAACTAATTCTAAAAACTCCTAAAACTAGACCAAATTCTACTTCTAAGCCTATATATCAAACTAAGACTTACACTAACATGCTACTATGAATTTATGAACATAAAAATGCATGCTAAACCGAAATGGCAAGTGTTACTGGTGTGAGTGTACGAGTTGTAGCTCGTACGGAGGGTCTCCACTCGATTGAGCACTCATAGGTTGTGGCCAATGATGTGTTAATCTTGTGTAGAGAGTACGAACTATGATTCGTATTGGAAACTCCACCTAGAGTTGCAGAGTGTGGTCCGTAGCATGATTCCCCTCACGTGTTCTACAAGTTGTGGCTTGTAAGTAATGACATCAAAGGGTATCTTGAGGTTATCATCTAAAGATGTAGAACATGGATAAACATGGTGGTGGCCATGGTTTGTGGAATTAGAGGATGGAGTTCTCTGATGAATGTGTGTACTTTTGAGTTGTGGTTTATATATATTTATATATGTTAGTTGACCCTATCTACTTGTGTCTGGTGATGAATGTGTAATTCGTTACATGGGAGCAAATGATGTTGCAGGTGGCTCTGGTGAGGCCTATATCAGAGTAGGGCAGCATGGGGATTTATGATTTCAGCTCATGTTAGTTATTTTTGTCACTTGGTTTTGTAATTAGTTTTGGAATTGTAAAACTTGGAGTTTTATTTACGATTATTTTTATTATGACGATTAATGTATGGTTTTAATTTTCCCGCGTTTGGGAAAATACAGAATAATAAATGCAATTTTGTTTTTCTCTACTACTTAATTATTTAAAATTAGTAATATCTGACCGAGATGTTACAACTTGCACTTGCTATATGATAGAAGAGCCTCCTTCATTAGATTATTATGGAAGTCATGATATCTTTTTCCTTAATAAGTATTATGTTTAATACTATGCAATACCATCCAAGATATTCTCGCCATATGTGTGCACAAAGGGGAAAGATCCCATGATGACAACACACCCATAAAGGGCCACAATACCATACAACATACATCTTTCAACATTTTGTTTTTATTATCATCAAGGTATCTATTTACAATGTAAAAGTACATCATACATTGTTAAGTACAATTTTTTTCCCATGTCTTTATTAGTTAATTATGTCTTTGTTAGATTTTCTTTTAGTTAATTAGCTTATATTAGAGTAGATTCCTTCATTTTTCTAAATCCTCTTTTATTTTAGAATTAGTGTTAATATAGTAGTTTTAGCATAATTTTAGAAGTGTCTAGGTTGTCCTTAGTTTTCAGTAGCTTAGCTTTGCATTTTAAGGCTAGGATTCTAGTTTTAGTTAGTAAGAATATGTAAACTAGTAACTAATAGGCGCATAAGTTTTAGTAGTCTTTATATTTCTTCATTAGTTTAATAGTGTAACATTAGTTTTGTACACGATTTTCCTGTTACTATTAGTTCATTTACTAAGAACCATAGTTAGAAAATATAGATATTTAGATTGGCCAGTATAGTAGAATTAGAGTTGTTTCAGAAGTTTAGTTAAAAGTAGACTAGTTTTGATGAATGATTATCTTGTTCCTTTTTAAGATTATTGAATATGGTATGAGTTGATTAAGAAAGCTAAGCGAAATCCCCACTGGACATTAAGATAGCAAGCTATCTAGATGTGAAGGTTCCTTTCACAAAGCTCAAGAGAAGAAGATGATGGATTGATTCAAAACAAAAAGGAA
>Ga0214542_1009434_pt1 | contig 15120 bp, 8 predicted proteins | sample CNSS1metaG_FD_160096 | JGI IMG/M metagenome (GOLD analysis project Ga0214542, IMG submission 160096) | Root nodule microbial communities from cowpea collected in UCLA plant growth center, Los Angeles, California, USA - CNSS1 | ecosystem: Host-associated > Plants > Roots > Nodule | place: USA... | reverse complement strand
GAGCTCCAACCATACAAAAAAAAAAAATGAATTAATTATGATAGAATATGGTAAAAATAAAATAAATAAAAAAAGGTGTATATACAGAGTAATGACCATTCCGATTTATATGGATGTATAGTATATACTATATAGGAAAAGAAATAAGAGTAAATAATTGGCGATAGGAAATGAAACGTGAAAAGTAAGGCGAAGGGGCAGCCTCAGCTACCAACCAAAGGACTCACCGCGTTAACCACGCGTAGTACCACTCACACGAAAACGGCGTCGTCGTCGGTGTCACGGGCCTTGGGGGAAACTGACTTCACGTTGACGGCGGCGTAGCGCGTGGAGAAATTGCGGAGCGCGGCGTCGTCGTTGAAATCCCCGTTATGGCCCTCGTCGAAGTTGAGGGCGTAACTCATTGGATCATACTGGTACTTGGGCATGCGCTTGGAGGCGCGGTTGCGGTTGAACCTCCGAATGAAGGTCTTCCACCTGGGGCCGGCCAGGATCTCGGACCAGTCGCGAAGCTTCTTGAGCGCCCTCAGGCCACGCGACCACCATCGGTCACCGGAGGAAGGCGAATTGGAGTGGGACCAGGAGGTGGAGCGGACGCGCTCCCACCACGAGGAACGGCGTCGTGGCCCCAGACAGCACGATGGCAATAGCAAGGCGCAGCCGGAGTTGGATCTGTCTTGGGCCTGGGCCGTGGGCGTCGAAATGGATTCGGATTCAAACTCGATGGACATGTCAGCAACTGACTGAGATGAGATTTTGGTTATTCTGAAGAAACGCAAGAAGACGAGTGGGCTCTCCGGATATTAATAGGGTCTCTCTTCACCCTCACTACGCACCATCCACTCACTCACTCCCCACTTTTTTTATTTTATTTTACTTATCAATTTATCAATTATTAATATTATCTCCATTCTGGTTTAGTACAATAATAATATTCTAACATCACTTTTTTCCCTACTGTTTCCCTTTTCCAATTTTTTTTATCTATCTGTCACATCCCATTTTCTGTATTTTTACAAAAATGGTTTTAAAATAATTTTAAGGAGGCGCCCACAGAAAAACAAGATAATTTTCTAATTGGTCTGACTGCTTGGACTCGTAACACTGAGGTCTTAAAAAACAATGTATATATCTTATGAACACTTCTTCTTCCCTTAAACTATGCGCTTTCCCCATCAAGATCACAGCTTCTGCCCGATTCACAAGGTCAAACTATTTAGCAGCAAAATATGTGCAACAAAGAGATGGTCAGAAAGGTCACTCAATTCTCGATTTCAAAGTTGACTTCATTCATTAAAATCAGGAATTTCATTGTTTTCATTAACACCAAAATTTGGTTTTTTTTCTTTCTATTTATATACTTAGTTTTCATCATGAAAATTCCAATTCACACCCATCCTATCAAAGACCGAACATCTCAATCATGAAATTTATTAAACTGGAGGGACATTTGTGGAAGATCAGAGAGTTCAATAATCACTACAAAAAAAGTCTGATAACATCTTCAAATTTTAATTGCTCCATTGCCTACCACAATCCAAACTGTATATTTGGATCACATTTTATTTCAATCTAAATTTCACAACAATCTACTTTCTATTTTCTTATCTCAGACTTTAGAAATCGGAAACAAATAATCATCTATCTTTATATTATGTTTTCAACAATTGTAAAAGCACCTTCACTCTCTTACGAATCAAAGTGAATATCCTTACAACAACTACTTTTTTACATAGTATACAATACACTCTTAGCTTTAAATTCAATTATTTGTTGCAGATTAGACCAGATTTCATATTTGTAAATGCTGGGAGGAAATTTTAGTTATATACACACACACACACACACACACACACATATATATATATATATATATATATATATATATATATATATATATATATATATATATATATATTAGGAAGAATAATTATTTATATTTGAGAATTAGATAATAATATTTATGTACCATTTTTCCTTATTTTTTGATAAATTACTTTTATATTAAATTTTATTATAAAGATAATGTAAAATCCTAGAAAATGGATCTCTATAGAAATCACTTTTCTAGAGTTCTCTGACTTTTCTCTAGAGGTTCTGTCTTTCTGGTCATCTAATTGAAGAACCGAGACCGTAGGATTGATCCTCTCGGCGAGCTCTTCAAATTAGACCGATCAGTTTCTTCGTTTGCGTAAGTTGAGTTTCCGCTCTCTTTTTAGTCTTTTACTGTTTTCTGTTGCATGCAAGTCCTCTTCTGCTTGCATGCGACATTTTAATCATCAGTATAAGTCTCTGCTGATCAGTGATCATAACGGTATGTCCTGATCGTTCTTGTGATGTTTCTATGTGTAGATAGAGCATCCTGTGGAGTTAAAGGCGTTGACGTTTATAAAGTTGTCTAAACAGGATAATAGGTAAGGGAAACTAACTGTTTCGCTTGAATTTCGTATAGAAATCATTATGATGACTTTGAATTGCATGATTGAGTGTTGTATGAGTGCTTGAACTGTGTAATTGAGTGTATGATTGGATTGTGCTAGATTTCTGGACTGTTGCATGTGAGAACAGATTGGGAATCTGATATTTTCGCCTGAGCGAAAACACCAAAAACTCATCCCCTGTCTCTGCGCGAGATCTCGCCTAGGCGAGCCATTCTCGCTTGAGCGAGAATTCACCCATAGTTTGGGCTGTTCTCTGTTTTAAGCCTCGCTCAAGCAAGAATGACTCGCCTAAGCGAGAGAGCCCTTTCGCCTGGGCGAGACCTTCCAGCTTGGGCGAGAACCTCTGCAGTTGAATGTTATTTCTCTGTTTCTAATGGATAAAGCTATGTTTAAATGTTAAAATGTGAACTTAGTTATGATATGCATGAATTGTTATGACTGGTAATATGTGTGGTGAAATTGCATGAAGTTGGAATATGAGAAGATGTGGTTGAATTAGGATTTCAAGGGAAATTCTAAAAGGTTTTAGTGTATGTAAGGACATAAGGACTCAGTTTTTGTTGGTATCCTAACGCTCAAATAACCATTAAGGCTCATGTAAAGCATAATGAATTATGTCGGGAGGAATAGCAGGAGGTCCTAGTCTGTGGACCCGATTCAGTCAGAGACACGAAGGGAACTTACCTTGGGAGTGGTTGGGTGATAACCCCTTGTGTCCAAACTCTGCAGAGTTTGGGAACCGTCATAGGTGCACGACCACCAAGAGATCCGATGTCGCTTACATAATCCGGATATTGAGTCTAGAGTAATATATTTGTACTATGTTTGTGGTAGCCTATGTGATTCTGGTAAAAAAAATGAGAAAGACTGCATAGTTTGTTTATAATTAAATTGTATGATTTTTCTTATCAAATTAGCTTACCCTTACTTTCGGTGTGTCTGTCTCGTGTTGTATGTTTTTCTTTTGCGATGATCATCTATTCAGTGGGAGCAGATGTGGTTGCAGTGTCAAAGGCACTTCTGGAGGATGAAGTGTTGAGGAGGAGGTTTCCAGTAGGAACTTGAACAGTGGTCAGTTTAAGTATATAATTTATTAATTTAGTTTAAGTGTATAAGTGATATATTTTTATAGTCATATCTTTTTTAAGACTGTATTAATATATTATGTACATTGGATTATCTGTTTTTGAACTATAATGAAACTTCCTATTTTTATTAGTTATAAACTGTTGAAGTTGGAATGTTACGCTCAATCCATTATTTTAAGATAAATATTTTATTTCTCTTTCGTAATATATATTTCACCAATAATTATGTTTGTCTTCTTTTGTAAAAGAACGATTTGAATATTCAATAATGTCAAATAATAATCTTTACAAAAAAATTACTAAAAATCCTTTTTAATATTTATTTGATTGTAAATTATTTGAGAAATACATTTTATTTATGAATCATTACAAATGCGATGAGCTAAATTAAATACTAAACAATATACAGATGTTGTCACAAAATTTGAGATTCATTTACCATTATTCTCTCATTTGTTAAAATCCATTTGTTTACTTCTTTTATTTATGCTTTTTAGAATTGAAAATTTTAACATATTTACACGGTGCTAAACACATGAAAACAACCTAATATCATTATAACAAATCTGGAATACTTATAACTTTCTTTTCTGATTCTTGACTTCTGGTACATAATATTCTTAATTATTATTTAACAGAGCACTAGTATTTTAACATCACTATTTTTTGTACTGCTATTTAATATTATCATTCACTACTATTTATTCTAAAATTATAAAAATTAAATTTTGTTAAAACTACTTTACCCTTATAAAAGTTGTAAAATAATTGTCAAATAATATCAAACAACAATCTTCCTCTTTGATATATTTTAGAATATAGTTAATGAAATTCTCCCAAAAATTTTTAACTAGCATGCATAAATAGCAATCTTTAAATGAAAGACTTCCATATCATGTAAAACTAATGATGTGATATTTTTAGAATTGTGATTTCTGGCAATATCTGTCAAGTATATTAACTTTATAATCTGTTTTGAATGGCAACCAATATTAATGTGCAGCATTCCAATTTTTTATTAGTTTTGTTATGCAGACTAATTATTATTGTATAAACTTTATAATAATGTGTCTGAGATACTATTTGGTGACAAACTATTATGTTTAAAAATGTTTTTTTAAAAAATATAGATTAATCCAATTATTTAGATCTGAATTAATGGGCGGCCACCCATACTTTTTCAGATTTTATGTATGTACCCTTCACGTCAATTTGTTTTCTCGATCACCCTGTTAAACATTATTCTTCCATGTCATTAGACAAGCTTGTTTAAACTTAAAACAGGTATTTTTAAAATAATCACTTATTTAAGAAGAATATAGAATTTACTTATTAAAATTAGACAAACACTTAAAAAATACTTTAAAAAAAGCACAAATAAACTCATCCATTATCAAACTCATCTAATAACAGATAAGAAATCACAGTCACGAGGAACAATTTCATGCAATGATTCTAATCAGAAGGCATTGTCATCATATAATGCACATTGGCATTTGATAATGTTCCACATCATTCCAAAAGCCATGACGATCACAGAGTCTTACTTCCCTTATTTCAACTTTCATGAACATTTAAAATAAAAATTGAGTGCTTGGTTAGCCCTGTGAAAATAGTCTAATTTATGGTATTCATCGTTTGTGCCTTGAGCTTTCTTGAATAATCGCCTAATTATTTTATTTACCTTAACACACCCCTTAGATGTTATCATTCAAAGATAAAAGGATAAGTAAAAAAAAAAAACATGGGTTCTGCTCTACCTGCAGTTAAGAACGAGTTTAAGAAAGTTGAAATGAAACAAGCATCAGCTTTAGTGATAAATTTCACCCCATTACTCCTCCCAGCTTCATGAGAATTTACCGAATGTAAAAACTAAGGAAGATTTACCCAAAACAGACCAAGGCAATGATTAGAAAAAAGGGTCAAAAACCTGGTTAAAATACTTAAACCAGTAACCTCAACTTTACATCAAAGTAGGTCCTGCAAAGATTTCAAACAACATTTTTGTCTTCCATGATGTAAAGAAAACAAGAACATCAATTAAAAAGACCAAACAGATATTCAAATCCAAGGGTATTTGGAGGAAAAAATGTAGATTGAAACTCGAGAAGACTGACATAAAAAACCCCTGTATTTTTAAAGGACCAATTCAAATGATCACCCTTCAAATAATTATTGCAGAATAGAACATACTCAACAGCATCGATTCAATATCCTATGTGTCTTTAGCATGTCAATATAAGTATTAAGTTTTATGATAACAGCATAAGTAATTGACATTTGACAGTAGACAGACGACATCAAAAGTTCATAGCATGAAAAAACTGTAAACTAACAGTAACAGTAAAACAAAAAAATAAAAGCTACATAGCTAGCTCCATAATTCATTCAGTTAACAAGCAATTAGTTATGGCCTCACACTAGATTATCATTCGCTGCATCACAATATAAGTAGTGGTCCAGCACTGCTAATAAAAGTAAGTAGATTGCCTTAAAAAGAAGCTATAAACAACCAACACACAAGTCACTATGAAGTATCTTGAGCAGCAAACACAACCATAAAGAAAAATTGAAAACTAAACTTAGTTCAAAGAGCCACGGCAGATCCTAGGTCGCCGCCATGAAGGTTCCAGAAGACGTTACCTGCATCATCGGACTTGCCGGAGTCAATAGAAATGGCAGCGAATATTGCTCGAAACGCGCCGCAAACGACGGCAGGGGCGGAGGAATTGGTTTTGGGCGAGACGCGAACGATCTTCTGCAACCCTAATCGAGTTCCGTCGACGGCGCAGGAAGAGTCGACGTTGGTGATTTGGGACAATCGACGGTTAAGCTCTTTAGGAGAAATATCAACGTCTTTAGATAGTAAGTGGAAAGAGACAGAAGTTTCGATGACGGTGGCGCCCAGAATGGCGAAGGCTTTGTTGTTTTCTTCGGAGAAGGAGGCGTGGGTCATGGCGCGACGGAGAAGATCAATGCTCTTGAAGGTGTAGCTGGCGCAGAAAAAGAAAAAACTTGAGCAATACTTGAACACAGATTGTGAGAGAAAAGGGAAAGGGTTTACCCGAGTTGTTTTTGGAGGGTTTCGAGAGCGGTTGAAAATGGAGAAGAGAGAAGTTTATGGGTGGTTGCGTGTCCCTGCGAAAGGAGAAGTAACAGAGTGAAGATGGTGAAGCATCGCATAGTTGAGGATCGCATTTTGGTATGAAACTATGGTGAAGACGGTTGCTTGCTCTCACTGCTTCAGTCTTCAGGACCTTTTACTTCCTCCTTAATCATAACCAACTTACTTAGCTAGCAAGGACTTCCTCTTTTTCCTCTAATAATAATAATAAGACAAATCTAAAATGATTTCATTTTGAGAAATGGCTACTTTCTTCATTATTTATAAAAAATGTATTATTATTATTATATTTATAATATATGTAAATTATTATAAAATGGTTATTAATTAGTTATACAAAAAGTAATTATCAAACCATTATTCATTTATTTTTTTCCTTTATATAAAGTGTTCAATACTTTGCTAATCAATTTTATATAAAGCGTTAGGTTAAGCAGAAATTATTAAGTCATAAATTTTACAAGATATTTATAGGCTAAATTATTATAAGGTCTCGTTTTGTTATTCTGGTGTATTAATTTGGTTCTTATTTTTAAAAAAAATTTCAATTGCATCATAACTTGTGTAAAAATGTTTTAATTAAGATTTTTTTAGAAAAAAATATTAATGTCATATGTCATGAGTTATGTTAACATGTCGTTTTTTATTTTATTTTATCTTTATTTTTAAATTTTAATTCTTTTTTAAAAAATAAAAAATAAAAGATATTATCACAGGATAATGTCATGTGTCAGTGATAAATATACTGTCTTAATTTCAATTTATTTTTTATATTTTTTATACATTAGCATATCTTTATATGTGTTTTGTGTTTTATTATGTTGTTTGTATGTTTTTTCTATGATGATCAATTATTTCATAGATAGGAGTAGATGAAATTGTAAATTTAGAAAACCCTAAAAAAGATGAAGAGAATAAATTAAGTAAAAAAGAAGAAACAAAAGTATAAAGAAAACCCTAAATAAAAAGGAAGAGTAAAAAGAAAAAAAAGAAAAAAATTGAATTACTGACATTTAAGTGTATTTTACTTAAAAAAGAGATAAAAATATAAAAAACAAATGAATCTTTTAAAAATATTTTGAATTACTGACATTTTAGTATATCATAATTAACTTTTTTTAGGAGTAATAAGTTTAACATATGAATCTTATAAAATATTATATGAGAGTAGGTTGATGTCAAACAAAATTTAACTCTGAAATGTAAGAAAAGAAATAGTATTTTAAGTTTTATAAAATTAGAATGTAGAAAAAAATTTATTAAATCGGTAATCTTATAATATAGTTTCATTTGAAAAAGAAATTACTAGTTAAAAGTGATAAAGCATAGCAAAATTCATATACAAAGAACTTTCTGTTAAGATCCTTTATTAAAAAAAATACAGCATATTTAATATTAATTGATCAACTATTAACATGTCCAATAACAACTCAACAATATAAAAATCAAATATAATCAAAATTCTCTTATAAACTTATATGTAAAATTGAGTCTATTAAAAAGAAAACATATTGCTTTTCTGAATACTTTTTAGTAAGTGTTTGAGAATAATTAAAGTATTTTAATAGTTGATTCTCAAATGACTATTATAAAAATGAGAAATTGATTTGGAAGTTATAATCAAAACTAAAAATTTTCTTTCATGTATAGAAGTTTGGACAGTTGTACAGAGGGTTTGCAATTTTGTTAGAAGCGATAATATGAAAGTTTACAATTTGTTAGAAAATAATATATGAAAAAGTTTATGAATTTTGTTTGAAAAATTATACAAATTTATTATTTTTTCCAGAAACATTATACAAATATAAAAATTATTAATTTTGTCCAAAAAATTCTATTTGAATAATAATATATTTTTAATTAAACATGCTTTACTTTGAAAAGTCATTCTTTTACATGCAATCATAGTAAACTTATGATGGAGAAAGATATACATTGTTATGATAAGATCAAATTGAAAGATCAAAACAAAAGAGCGAAAATACTTCATGGTCAATTAAAGATACAATCTAATATATAAGACAAAATAAAAATAAATATTATTCAGAAGATTAAACTAAAATTTTATAATTTATTAGATATTAATTTAAAAATATTTTTTTAGATATTTATAGAGACATGCTTAGGCAAATTGAGAAGTCTCGATATTGTGGCCGATTTGGAACCTGCAGGGTAAAAGTGGCAAAAAAAAAAAAAAAAAGAAACTGTCGGTATCCAACATAACTAACAGTGTAATTATATTACTTATTGAGGCGGTTAGTTTTGTCGTCCAACCCGACCAACCAAAACCTTAGCTGTGTCCTTAATTGGAGTGTTGTTTGTTGGAAGTGAAACTAGGTTGCGATGCCAGGCCCTGGTCCTCACCTGATGTATGCCATGGCCTCTGGTTTGGGTCTCACTACCATCACCAATGGAAGGTTTAGCCCTCACCACACACTTACCTACACAGTAAACGCCTTCTTTGGCCCTGACGTTGGTTCTTTCTCTGAGTGGCTTGCTTCACTTTCTGGTGCTGACCCTGTTCAAGCTCTGGGATCCGCTCTTGCTAATCTCATCCATCATCCTTTCTACTACATCCTTATTTTGGGTCTTCCTCTCTCCTTTCTCTATTCTCGGATATCCACCTTTCTTCTTCGCGCACACCTTCTTGATTCCGTCTCCAGGGTCACTCTCACTCCTTTTCTTTCCTCCTTCCTCAAAATTCATCATTTCCTACTTTATTAACCTCCGATTGCAGGTCCCCCTTACGAGGATGCAATGTTTTTGCTTGATATCTGCTGGCTCTTTTACCCACTTCTTTCTTGATCATCTGTTTGAGGTAACATGTGGAGGTTTTAATTAAGTCTTAAACACTGAATTTTGTAATCAATCACACTAGGATGAATAAATCTTTGGAATTCAATTACTTTCGCATTAAATTATTCTTCAGATTATAAATCCTTAACAATTAGAGCCTAACATCCCTCAAGCTCTGCCGGTGGGGGATGATTGTGCATTCACCTTGATTCATACCAAATTATGATAATCCTGGGAGAATCACACCACAAAAGTTAGTTATTATAGTTGAATAACTATTTATATACCCCATGCTTCGATAACCTTGGAACTCAAGTTTAACACTTGCTCTTAGCAAAAGAAAATGGTGACCAAATATAAGCAGCCATTGATTTGATAACAACGAACCAACCTCATAGTTCAACTGAAACAATGGAAACGCTGAGGAATTTGTCGAAATATGATTTAAATAGGACTAAGGGTAATTTAAGATTAATATAGAAGTATAATATACAAGTCAATTACATTCGTCTTTCTAGAAGTGTATGAATTAAACATTTCAATACCTGAGATATTATAAACCCTTGAACAGACCTGGACTTTACACTTTAGCCTTTATCGGTACAAAATTGCTATAGAAAATGTGTATAAATGTCTTAGGATTAAATGTCTGATCTATGCAGTCTAAATTCTAAAACTCTAATTTAATTAAAAGCTTTGATTCCCGTGGCTGACTTTACACTGAACTACTATTAGTCTTTCCTATTTATGGAAACAAAGGTAGAAACCTGGATTTGAGCTGAATTTGACAGTGCTGCAAATTGTGTAATGGTGTGCATAGAAAAGCGAAATGCTGCAATTTGTCATAATTTGTCCTGAACCATTACTCTTGTACTACAACTCATTGACAAATGTTATTATTTCTGAAATCACTCAGGAGAATGGAAAAACAACGATGTACACTTGGATTTTGAGCACGGGCTGGTGGCAAAGTAGAGCACCAGTGAACCCAGATGCTGTTGTTGTAGTTGGCTTCTTGTGTGCTTGCTTAGTTGGTGGCTTTTTTTATATCAACAGGTTTCTATTTTTTGCAACTTACCATGTTAATCATCAACTTATATCATAAACACACAATGGTTTTAAGTTTTAAGTTTTTCTCTCCTTAATTACCATGCAGAGCAAGTTCCTCGAACTCCATAAAGAAAAAGTCATATCAGTCGATGCTACTTATTATATGCATAGCTTTGTTGTACTGTTTTTGGTGTGCAATCCAGATATACTGGTTCAGTCCGCGTCGTCCAGCAGTTGGTGAAGAGGCTGATCTTGGTGTTCTTGTGTTTTTAGCTCTATACTTTTTCCTACCTTACGGTTTGTGCATAATTTCCATGTCCCCAAAAGATCCTGATACAAATCAAATTCCTCTTTAAAAGTATTTATTGTACAATCAATCACCAGAAATATGTAAAATTCCGCATCCATTATTCCTTGTTTGGAACAGGATTCTTTTGACATTTCCGTTTTTATCCCACTTTACGTGTATTGAGTGATCATTTTTTATCTGTATCTTATTCCACTCTTCAACATGAGCCTGTTGAAAAGTGATGGATTGTAGAAATTCCATTTGATTCCTCTCACTATGAATAATTCAGCTGTTCGAATGAAGGTTCTTGAAGGTGTCACAGTTGAAATTTGTTTGGATGAATCAGGAATTCTACAATAAATATATATTACACAAACAGGCTTTCTTCCTGCACCTCCAAAGTTTCTTCCTGGACCCCAACTTTTCCTCTTATGCCCATTATGCCCAATCTGTCCCTAATTATATGTTTTAAATATTAAATTAAGGTTTAATTATGCCTTTGGTCCCCATTTTGGACTCCAAATCTCAAAATGGTACCTGTATTTATGGAAATCTCAAAATGGTCCCCTTTTAAGTTTAAAAGTCTCACTTTTGCCCTTTCCGTCAAGTCTGGACAAACGCCGTTTGTGGTTGCTGAGGTGGCTTTGTGTTACTGAAACGTGTCAAATACAGGTGGATTGGTGTGGAAATGTTGATTTATTTAAGCCACCAGCATTGCAATCCCTAATTTCGTTTTCAACATCTCCCTTCTTCTGTGATGAATCCAGCCAGTTGTGTGTCCTGTGGGTCTTCTTCAAGTTCAGATATTGGAGGAAAGCAGAAGAGCAACGTCAATTGCAATGAAGGTGGGTGTAGAAGCTCCAATGTGACGCCCAGTTGTTATTGTGGTGCTAAGGCTGTGTTGAGAACCGCGAGAACAGCCAAGAACAAAGGAAAAAGGTTTTGGGGTTGTCCAAACTTCAAGGTAATGTTGTTTGTATTTTCTGTTTTGTTTTTGTCGTATTTTGTGTCTTTTGTGATAAAATCTGACTTTAAGGGTATATATGCATCAGAGTGGAAGTGAAGAGTGTGGTGGGTGCAATTACTTCAGCTGGTTTGATCAGTATAGGATGGGAGAACTGGGTTCTGCAAACACTGTAGTGATTGAAGAAAACCTTTGGAAGCATGTGAAGAATGAAGAAAAGGTTGGTGGCAATGTGAAGATTGAAGAACATGTTGTTCGTGGCAGTTCGAATACCCAAGAAATGAGAAGAAGTTGCGTGATGTCTGAAGAAGTAGTATCAGATAATGAGTGGCATTCAGAGGAATTGGACAGTGATGCACCTATTGGTGAAGGTGATCTTGATGACACAGATGATAGGTGATGTATCAAATTTACCATAAGCTTGTGATATATTTATGATATGACGTAACGCATTTATTTTAGTAACTACACATTAAAAAGAGTATTATTATTAAACACACGACAACAGTTGAAGTAATTTCAATTTTTTAAACACACCATAAAAGAGTATGATTTCACTTCTATTTCGTTTTCTTTGCAGCTTTTGTAAGTACTAAGTACAACATATTTGCATAGTAATCAATACACATAAAATCGTATTGTTATAGACTTTGGCATGACTAGTAATCTTTATAAAGGGATGATACTGATTTTATAAATATGTATAAGTTTATAACTTGTATTTCTGTGTCTTATGTCTCAAAAGAGAGAAGTTATTTCTTATATTTTTTTAATATACTTGTTTGATAACTTTAGGTTATAAGATAATTTGAGTACAATCTCATGTAAAAATAAATCAATTGCACTATTCACACATATACTTAAATTATGTGTTGTTGGGTTGTTGATATCTATCAATTGTTAAATACAAATCACATTGCACATCACAATAGAAAAATATTATATATATAGTTGGTGTTTAACCTTCAACACTCTTTAACAAATCGAATTGCATAAAAAACAACAACTTATTGAAGCATCTTGCCCTAACATATACACAAAAATTTCAAATCAATATATATAATCAAACTTATAGTTGATTTGGTTTTGAATGATTTATATCTTTTTATTAATTTCAAACACTTAGACTTAATTGGTTACTTTCTCTCCTTATAGTTGGTACCATTTTGTATGAAACCAGTGATGTTCTTTCGATATACTCAAAGTATATAGAATAATTTGTATCTGGGTTACTGCCTCATGAACCCACTACGCTTATAAAATATTATATATATATGCAACAAAAAAATTAGTGCAGCAGATACTGCGGCCATTAATTAATTCTATTGAATTAGATACGAGCATGACAGAATCAGATTTGCCACGTCAACTGACATTCTCCTACTGTATTTTATAAAAGCTTCTTAACCCAAAATATTTTAAGTTTTTCAATTTATATTTTTTTTTGACACATTTGGTTAAAACCCATATTAAAAATAAAAAAATTTATATAATTGTAACTCTTTGAACCATCATAATTATTTAAAAATTATTATATTTCTTTTACATTTACGAACATTTTATTTTATTTTTTAATTTTTTAACATTAACTCGACCATCTAACATACCTGCACTAGTTAATGTTTTGGGTAAAATATATCCATTTTAATAATGCTCAATGATTAGATTTAAGATCGGGGGATGTGAATCATAATGTATCTATCAATTCAATTCTAATGTCTCATTAAAGTTATGAATTTCCAATATATAGACCTCCTCGAAATTTCATGAGACACTAGATTAATTTCCTTCGCATTAAAAAATAATAATAATGCTGCAAATCCTACATAACATTAAAGTCAAATAGTACAGGAATGTCAGCAACAATATTAACAAAACATATTTATTCAGGTTCATGTTCTGAAGACGAGAAGACATAAAAACTGTTTTAAACACAAGGAATCATCTTTTCATGTTTACATCGTCCGACAACAAAAAGGTTGATACTCAATAATGGAGTGTATCTTTCTCACCTGCATCTCTTTTTGCATTTTTTTGTTATAAATAAATAAAAAAAAAATCCATTAGGTGTTGGCTATTAATTAGATTGATGTAAATGAAATTTATGAACAAGTTTATTAAATAAAAAAGGGGAGTAATTTGCATCATTATATGAGATTCAATATATTGTTTGCCTTTGTTATGACAACAAAATATATTGAATGAGAAAAGTTATTCCTCTTCGTATTCCTGTAGAGTCAAACTTTATAGTGGAGGCACCCCTTTGACTACAACTTTTTAAATTTGTATATTACTTAAGCTTACCTCTAGTATTTACTAAAAAGAGGTTCCTTTATAGTAAAATATTTGTTTTTTATTCCCTTTTAAAGTATTTTTTTTCGAAGTTCCAACAATTTATGACTCTAACTTGTCTATATTGTTTATTTAACAACATTGCATTCCTATTTTTAAACAAAAACTAGTGGATAATTAAAAATGAAATTAAATCTCGAAGATAAAAGAATTAGTTTTTCTAAAATGTATAAAAAATGTTAATGAATTTATGTGTTCCAAACTTAAATTTGGGTGTAGGTGTAAAATAATATATACTTAGGGGTGACAATATGGGTCTGGCCCGTCGGGCTGACCCGCAAGCCCGCAAAAATAACGCGGGACGAGTTAGGACAATGAACTCGAAGGTCCACAGTGATCCAGTTTGCAAACCCACATAAAAAAAAAACTTGCACTTGTGTGTATCAATTACTTTGTTCTCGACTCTTATATTAACGTTCGAAATTATTGTATGACTGGAAAAAATAAGTATTATGTATTGTTTAATGTACTAAAATTTGAAGAATACATTTTGTATGTCAAAGTATGAATATCAATATGATAAAAATGTTGAATTACCAATTTATCATCCAACTTTCCAAAGTCTTTGCTTTAATAATTTTTTGAACTTCTTAAAGTTTTCCAATTTTTTTAACATTGAAAATTTTATCATAAGAATTAAAAAAAAATTAAGAAAATTAAAAAAAAATTAAAAAATTTAAAATATTAAAAAAAAGCGGGCTGGTCCGTGGACATGCAATGTGCAGGACAGACCATACATTTCAGCCCGCACTAAAAATGCGAGAAGGGACAACCGACCCACATTGTGCGGGCCAAATGCGAACCGGACCTGGGTTGGCTTGTATTACTACCCGTATATACTCATGTAAATTTTGATAGCATTTAAATAATTCAGCTAATTAAGAGACTTTATTTCAGCAAGAAAAATAGGCAATTTTAGAAAGCGTCTATTTGAAGATTAATTCTGTTTTAACTTCTGTATTGGAGGTAAGAATGGGCAAATGCAAGAAAAAAAAAAAAAAGAAAAAAAAGAAAAA
>Ga0214542_1009428_pt1 | contig 15131 bp, 4 predicted proteins | sample CNSS1metaG_FD_160096 | JGI IMG/M metagenome (GOLD analysis project Ga0214542, IMG submission 160096) | Root nodule microbial communities from cowpea collected in UCLA plant growth center, Los Angeles, California, USA - CNSS1 | ecosystem: Host-associated > Plants > Roots > Nodule | place: USA... | reverse complement strand
AATTTAAAATTATGTTGTATTTTTTATTAAGTTGTAAAAATTTAAAAATCGATTTATTATTAAACAATATAATAAGTTATAATTGTCAATCTTTATATATATATATATATATATATATATATATATAATATTTTTAAAGATTAAATTATCTCAGGTTATACATTAGAAACCAGATGAATAACTTATTCAGAGGGTAATTACTGAGTTGTAAGATGTTATGAATAAGAAAATTAATTTATTTTCATCACAGAAAAAACACAACACGAAAGTCACTTCTTTTTTTTTTTTTTTAAGAAAATTGTTCCTGTGTCTTTATTCTTTCAAATCTAATCAAAATAATATCAATTTATTTGAATCTCGATATTCAACCAAATGAAGCATCAAATTTTTTCTAGGGGTTTGAGTCTTTATTTTTGTTTTACATATTGAAAATAACCTTAAATTCCTATACACCCAAAAGCTAGATATCTTCAATAAATCATAATTTTTTATATACATATTTTTCAATTAATTTATTGTTATATCTTTTAAAAATTAAAATTTAATTATTATCTCAACTAAAACTTCTTTTGTCTTTCACAATTTAATACAGATTTGAATTTTTTATTGAAGTCTTCTGTATGATTTTCATGTTATATATTCAAAATACACTCCGAACACTAATTTTGATATTTTAAAATATATTATTTTTTTAAAATATAAATATTAATATATTTTTAATGTTTCGCATCACAGAAAATATTTTTTAGATACAAAATTATGGAAAAATTTCAAACTCTAAAACAAACAATATACTTCGATTCAAATACATCAATCGATCACAACCATAACATCTCAGAACTTAAAATCAAATACATCAAACTTGATATCAGCTTAAATATACTTATTCAAACATTAATTTAAAAAATTGACATTTGGACTACCTAGTTTCACTCTTACATTAAAGTGAGTATTTTATTTTTCTTAAAATATTGGAAACTCCCTTTCTACATTTCAAAGGTTGTTTGATGGTTTTTCAATAATAAATTAGACACCAAAAAAAAAGAAAAAAAAATGAAGTCCAAAAATTAAAAAAAAAAAAAAATTGACATGAATACCAAAAGAACTTGAATAGTGTGGAAAAATGTGAGCAAAAACTTGTGATATAATGAATGGTCTTTTTCATTGCAATAAAGTTGTGGTATAATGCAAGGTTTGGGTCACAATCTGGTAGTTTCATGTGATGCATGATGGCCAGCATTTTCAGAATTTCAAAGTCTCATCAGATTAGTTAATCAACAATCCAATAAGACAAAAGGGAGAGAGTGAGAAAATCCTGCATGCTTCATTCATTTCAAATTACACGTCTCTTTTTCTCTCTTCTTCCGATTCTTTATTTTATTTAGATAGTGATATTTTGACTACTAAATTTTAATAATTTTTTTTTTATAATATGAGGTGTTATTTTTTAAGTAAATAAAAAATTATTTAGAAAATGATACCTAAAGTTATAAGTGAAAGTTGTCAAAAATTAGTAGTCAAAAATCATTTTTCATTTTCATTTTTATTTTTCCTCATAAAATAATGATTATTTCCAATACGTATAGCCGCACAATTTTCCTTGAATCATCTATCTTGTGCCAAACAAAAACGTGAACATCACAAATTTTGTATCTTGAATTGGTGACCGGGGCAAATCAGCATAACTCACCTTAATTAGTCAAATAATTCACATCAAAATTTAGCTGTAGCTGACTATGTCAAGTAATGTGCAAAATATTCTTTGTTCATAATTAATAAAACGCTTCCTTAGGGATTAAGAGTCAAACCATCAAACACAACCACTACAAGAATCATGATATATTAATAAGTAACTTAAGTGATTTTAAATTATTCTGATACTATATTAAAATATAAACTAAGTTTAATCGAAAAACAGACCATATAATAGGTTTAATAAACAATAAATATTGTTAAGATAGATTTAGATCACTCTGATAATATCTTAAACCTCACAAATTTGGTTTGTAAAAGAATATTTGTATTCATTTATATACTGTAAATTCATATTTTATCTCTAATCGATATGTGATTTCCAATACACATCTCATGTGGATGCATACACATTTATTGAAGATAATACTAAACATTAATAGTTGTTCGATGGATGACATGATAAGTCTAAAAAACAATAAATATTGTTAAGATAGAATTTGTGTGATTCTGATACCATCTTAAAAATGTGAACTTTAAACTTAATTCAATATTAAAAAACCTACTTATTAAAAAAAGTTTGTATTTAATTATATACAATAAATTCAGCTTATAAGGTGAAGTTTATATCTACCTAAATATTATAAATTTATTTATTTTCTATTGATATAAGATGTCAACAATTACTTATATCTCTGATTGATCTAAAATTTCCAATTCATCCAAGCATAAATTTATGTTTAACCAGGGATTTATTTCTTGTTTATGTTAAATACTAAAAAAAAAAATGAGTTTTTGTTTGTAATAATCGTGCAATGTTTGACAGGTTTGTTAAGATAAACTTATATTTCTTTGATGTCATCTTAAACTTCACAAAATTGACTTGTAAAAAAAAGATTTGTATCTAATTATGCATTATAGATTTGGCTTGTAAGTACGATTTGCATATATTTATACACAGTAAATTCATTTTATTTATAGTTGATGTGTGATCTCTAATACACATCTCATGCTAATGCATAACATATCAAGCATAAGACTAGACATTGATAGATGATTAATCGTTGTCCGATGGGTGACATGATAGGTATAAGAAACAATAAACCTTGCTAAGATAAAGTTTGGATGGTTCTGATACCATCTTAAAAAGTGAACTTTAAACCTAACTCAATATTAAAAAATCAATTTATAAAAATAAATTTGTATTTAATTATATACAATAAATTCAGCCTATGAGATGAAGTTTATATCTACTTAAATATCGTAAACTTATTTATTTTCCATTGATATAAGATATCAATAATTATTTTTATCTATGATCGATCTAGAATTTCTAATTCATCCAATAACCATGGATTTATTTCTTGTTTATGTTAAATACTAAAAAAATGAGTTTCTGTTTATAATAATGGTGCAATGTTTGACAGGTTTGTTACCTGTAAACTGAAGATAAAAAAATTGGAAGTGTAGGGACATTTTAAATTTGAAGTGAATTGTATCACTTGGCAATGTGAACATGAATTATATTTTATTGAATGGAAAAAAAACGATGAGTGTGAAAGTGGTAATTAAGATGAGGTGGTGATGTGAGGGAACAAAATTTGAAGTTGGATGGGTGCGTGTTTGAGTTTACAAAGAACACAAAAAAGATGGTGAGAGTGAAAACGAAAGATTTTGGCCTGCAAATCACAACAAATATTAATAAACAAATCTTAATCATCATGCATCATTTTGTTTTAACACAGTTATACTAAATAGATTTTATAACATACTTCAAATTTGTTAAATTTTAATCTTTTTAGATAGTATATTTTTACAAGATTAAATATTTTAATTAAACAAAATTTAAATATTAAATAATTATTAATAAATATTAATATTGACCATTCTTTTTAGTTCATCTTGATTTACGTAAGCCAAAATATAATAAGTTTTTTTAGATGATATTCATGATTTTTGTTTTTTCAATTCGATTGAGATTATCTTTAAAAGAAAACAAAGTGCGAAAAATTTAATTTTTTTTATGAAAAAAGTTATAGTTCTGTAATTAAAACAAACTTGAAATTCCAAGATCTTGAATATGAACCCTATCGATAAAAAGAAAAAAAAAATGTAGTTAAAAAGAAGAGATCATGTCAAAAGTGATGACCCAAATTCTTCCACAAGCATGGAGAGAAGTGATAAAAAAAATATTGTACACAGTGTTCTGCTTTTGATGCCTTCTTCTTCCTTTACCAAAAAAAAATAATATATATATATATATATATATATATATATATATATTTATATATATATATATTGATGCATGTCTCTTTCAACAACTTGTTTTTTGTTTTAGGGATGTTCCTAAAGTCAGTTGTTGCCCCCTTCAGGAGCGGTGGCTGATGGGTTTGGGCCCGGTTGGTGGGCCAGCCAAGGAGTTCATTTGCCACTTGTCTCTTTGTGTGAGGGCCCACAGGCCCAGATGGTCTTCTTCCACCTCTCTCTTTTTCTGCTTTTTCTTTTGCCTTTTTCTCAGCATTCCTCAGACTTATGAGCACATATGTTACATGATATTGCACAATCATGATAATGTGGTTTTGTCACTTTTTGGAATGTGTCTCATACGCTATAGTCTTTTCACTTACCATCTTCTGTATTGGATGCTCACGGTGGGGTCTCAAAAAGTGACTCAAAACCAACCAAAATCAAAAACCATAGCATAATAATAATGGTAATAATGGTGTTGATAATGGCCACTTTGGTGGGGATCTTGATGGAATTGATAAGATAAGATACACGAATGTGTGCCACTGCCACTACTGCTCAATCATTGTAATGAACAAAGGGGGAAGCAGTGAAAAACTTTCCTTTGGGTGAAACACCTTTCAAGTTCTCTCTTCAAACAAAGGTCAGTGTCAAGATCTGTTTTTTATTGTCAAAAGTTGCTCATTTCAAGTCTTGCTTTTGGACTTGTTAATTTCCTCATGAAATTGGTAGGTTTTGGTGTTTAACCATCATGGTTGTGATGGTAAAGCAATAAAGGGTTTGTTCACTTTGATACACAGTTCTATGAATCAGGGATGAAGGAGTGATTATATATATCAGCTTGTGTTCTGGGATTATGTAAGGTAAGATGTTGTGGTTTTTCATTTGGCTGGTGTGGTTTTGTTGCTAGTTTTCTGTTTTAGTACAATCCATCAAGACAATGAATTGAAGAATGATATTCATACACTGGTTTGGTGCTAGTTTCTTGATCTAATCAAGAGATTGGCTTCATTTAGCGTATGCTATTACACAAACATAGACATGAGCATTCAATAACTCTTCACCAAATGCTTAAATGAAACTGTTTTCTTTCAACCATGTTACATGATATTGGTTCACTGGTTAGGTTTGTAATTTATGTTGTTTGAAAGCTTTAATCTGCTGAATAGGCAATGTCAGAAGTTTTCCAACACTCCAAAGTCTGATAGATTCTGTTGTGTTGTGTTATGTTGTGACTCTTCAGTCTCTGTACTGTTGTTGATATTAGGTTGTTTTGTTGAATATTGAATATGCACTCAAGGTTGTAATAGCTACGTCAAAATGACTTCATATTTGTTTCTTTCTCCTTTTATTTGGCTAATTAGTCTATCCAAGACTTTAATTTCTGAAGTCCATGCACCCTTTCAAATTCACATGCCTACTTCATCGAATTTGTGGAACAAGTAATCATTAACAGCTTTGCTTAAAGTCCAATTTCAAATTGTAAATAAAGTCAGCATTCAGCAAAGTTTTATTCTCTATGTTCACATTACTTTATTCTATGAACTTTTCAAAATCCCTCCAAACACGATCAACCTGGTACATAGTTTGTTTGACTGTCCATGATATTTTCTGGTGCATCTGAAAGAACACTGCAATGAATGAACTTTGACCACTGAGTCAAGTCAGAAACCATCAGCTTCCTATGAATCACTATTGGTCTGACTGCATAGCCTTTTTCTACTTTGAATTTGGTGACAACTATTTGTTGCTTTGGCTTTAAACTTCAAATTGAAATCAGTTCTGGAAAAATTGAACATGATCCAAACAGGATCCGGAAGAAAAGCATGAAAATTTTCATCTGGGGTGATTCTCATATATCACTGTATAATTGAAAAACAAAGGACAATGTACTTTTTGTAAAAGGAAAAATTGCAGGTATCATATAGAGGGACAATAGTCTTCATGGTGTTTTTTGTAGGCTCCTGCTCAGAATCACGCAAAAGAGCTGCACGGATTTTTTTTCATTGTTGATGTGAAAGAAATGTACCTCACAATGTACTGATCCTCATATAAAAGGGGTGAAACACTGATTCCAAGTGAAAATAAAGGGCAGTACCAGTTAATGGTTGGTGCATAATTGTTGCAGTGAAAGTGAAAATGTGACTAAAATATATCACATTGAATGAAGATGAACATATTGAGCAATTTATAAATAGTTTAGACTCATACTTCAAATGTGTTTGGTTATGCAGCTAAATGTAATTTACCTTCTCTTAGACATACAACTCTAATCACCAAATTGTGAAACTTTTTGCTGTTTCCAAAGATTTTACAGCAAACAGACAAAAACTTAATGTCTTGTGGTTTTAAGGAATGATATTTTGACAATTTTCATTTTATGTTCAACTACTTCACAACCTTACTATAATAATATGGATATGTGTAAGGAAAATAGTGTTTAAACTTTATTATTATATTAATGTAAGAGGGTTGTGTATTCGATTGAACATGGAAAAAAAAGTTTTCACAGCATCATTTTCATATGGTTTCTGTTAAGGTTTTGAAGGCATTATTTTCACTTAAGTGAGGAAAGTTGGATCATTTTGTTGATTTGGAATTACTGATGGTGATAATAATTCTACTTCTACATACTGAGTAAAACGTTTTAGTTAATCCAAAAGTCGATGCAAAAACAGGTTTTGTCATGGGATGATGCAACTGCAGTTGTACACTTATACTGTATTTTCAGTGCTGACAGGTTCAGAACATTTGTATGTAGCTTTGAACACACGTACTACAACAGTATGGAACTGTAGTACCTAATAGCTCATAGGAAATTTCTTCCTAAAATGTGTTTCTGTATCTGATTTAACCTGGATTGGTTCACCATGTGTCATTGATAAATGAAGTAAACCAGTGGAACATGAATAGAAACTTTTAGTGGAAAAAGAGAATCTAGTGACTAAAAGTTCTCAAAATTTGATTGCATAAGTAGAACCTTTTAGGGCAAGCTTCAGTTAAATCTGAAGGGAGCAAAATATGTGAATAACAGAAGTTACAAAGAATAATATGTGCATAACTGATTTGAGCTAAATCATTGTTTCTGCATTTCCATAATCATAAATAATACTGAGCAGAAAAATATAATGCTGCATTGGAATTCACAAACATTGGTGGTAGGTAAGCTTATTACCATGGTTTTGTAATCATGTTACCGACCACAAAGACCTGAAAACAGTGGTTTTGGCAGCAAAAGTCACTTTCAATTAGTGCTAAATCCCAAGGTTGATGTGCAGAAAAAGACTTCTCAGGGAATGGATAACTGGCCAAATCTGACCCAAACAGCATCTCATCAAGTTTCAATGTCATCCTCCTCAATTTTTGTACACTTTCCCATTTTGTGAATGGACATATTTTGATACACTTCTGAAAGAGTGATTGTAGAAAGAAAAATTCATATGTAAATTATGTTTATTTTATTGAAAAATTTATTTTATTACATTTTAGGAAGTATTTTTGGAGTTACTTCAACATAAGTGGTAATGTTTCTTTTTATGTTACTGAGTAAGTTACAGTGGTTCCCTTTTGACGTATATGGATAAAAAGAACTAATTTCTTTTTTGATGTTGTTTTATCTCTGATTACGTGGAATGTTGAAGCAAGCTAGTTTGATTACCCTAATTAGAGGTGAATTACAATATAACACATTATAAATAGTAAATAAGTAATAGATTTAAAATATATTAAATATTTTAATCTAATATTTAAAGATAACTTTTATATAATTGACTTAGATGGTGGATGGGGATAGTTTCTTGTCTCCACTTATTAAACCTATTTATTTGAAAACAAAAATGACTAAATTTTATTTTATGTGAATCTGTAAAAAAGACTGAGTTAAGGAGTAAAATATGCTTTTCATCCTTATAAAATTACAAATGTTTGCTTTTCGTCTCTCTAAAATTTTTAGGATTTCAAATCCATTAATTACTTGTATGATAAAATATAGCGTTTGATCTTATAAAATTATTCTTCACCCTTCAAAAATTTGTAGTACTTTGTAGGTCTTCAAAATTGTAAACGTATTATTTTTTATCCTTCATAAAAATTTAGTACTTTTTTGATTTTCAAAATTATAAATGTATCATCGTTGTTAATAGAGATGAAGCCCAATAATGATTTTCAGCATTTAATTTATTATCTGCAAAAAAAAAAATTGACTATACGAAAATTTATGTAAAATAAATAATTAATTATGTTGAAAAGATGATAAACTATATTAAATGGATAATTAATTACATTAAGTTTATAAATATATAATCAATCATGCAAAGTAAATAATTATATTAAAGCAAATAATTAATCAAATATTAAAGGTCATTAACAGATTTTGGCTCTATCAATAAAATAACACATTTAAAAATATGAAAAATCTAAAATATTAAAAATTTAAAAGGACTAAAAGCAAACATGTTTAAATTTATAATAATGGATTTCAACATTATCGATATCAACAACACATTTATAATTTTAGAGAACCTACAAGTTTTAGAAAAGAAAAACAAACAATTGTAATTTTCTAAGGAACATTTTACCCTAAATTAATTGTATAGATATTAAATTAATGTGTGTGATACAAGCTTATACACGTGTTGCAAATTTGAGAAGTATGAGCTGCCATAACCTTTTACCCTCTGGTTCTATTGTTAAACTCAAATATCCAATTCCATCCATGGAATCAACAAGATTCTATGCCATTGCAACCATTTCTTTCACTAAGATGGAAAGCAATGGCTTTAATAAAAGGTTCCTGAATAACATAATTCATTCCAGTTCAAAAGAAGAGTTAAGATTTACATGTTAACGAGGATAGACCTATATAGATTACAAGTACCAGATGAAATGCTTATGTATTATGGAAACATTGGCAACACCACAAGGTTACAAGGTTATGGTTTTTTCCTAAGAGCTAATGCCAAAAGATAGCAGAGGACCGAATCAACAGATGATAATGCAACAATAAGCAACGCAACCAGGATAAGAGTCAGAACCGCTGTCCTCAGCTGCAAAGGATTAATATAAGCATGTAATCATTCAATACATTTCACAAATTATAAAATGAAGGGTTAAATACGATTTTGGTCCCTCAAGTTTCAGCAAAATTTGAAATTAGTCCCGCTTCAAAACTTTTGATCAATTTAGTCCTTCATCTTTAAAAATGCGTGAATTTAGTCTTTTTAACCAAATTTTGTTAAGTTTATCTAACGTTTCAAGCACATTTCATGATAGTATTTGAATTGTTTACACCGTTTGACACATTTTCGCTTTAATATTAACTCAAATATTATAATAAAATGCATTTAAAATGAAAAATAAACTTAACAAAATTTAGTAAAAATGACTAAATTCACACATTTATAAAGATGAAAGACTAAATTGGTATAAAGTTTCGAAGAGGGACTAATTCCAAAATTCAATGAAACTTAAGAGACCAAAAACATATTTAATCCTAAATGAAATAGAAACCGCAAATAATGAACTAATTGGCGTACCGTACTGCTAAAACTTGGCCACTCCACGTATTTCAGCTGGCTAGGTTGCTCAGCCAAAAATACAAACAAATATTTTAGCCCCCTGGAAACAAAGAGATAGTTACTAGAAATACGGTTGTATTTTTTCAATAACATTCAAAGGTGAATTCTACTGGTCTTTAATGAAAGTAAAAATAGTTTCAGTTCATGCAGGTAAAAACAGTATTTCATTAGGTTAATGCAGTTTAATGACAGGTTAAACTTTAACAAATACCATATGACATCCTTGATCAATGATAGCAAAAAGGGCTCTTCAGGCAAGCCGTCATCATAGGTTATATGATGATCATTCCTTGCAGCATGGATAAAAAATTTGTTGCAACTATGGTTTGCATGTTTTTCTCTCTTTTGTATGCTAAAAGTCTGCAAACAGAAAAGCATGTAATCTAAAACCACAGTTACCACTAGAAACACATGCACAAACACATAAATTGAAGGAGATTTAAACTAGATGAGAGAGATAAGTAATAACAACCGTTTGGGGTGTTAGAGAAACATCTCTGTGACAAGCAACTCTCGCTGCCAACTTTGATGGCAAAAAAGGAGCACCTCGGTGAAGGAAAGCTGCAATATATCAAGAAATATAAAGCTAAACAGGGAGTGAATAAAGTACGACTTAGAAGATACCGATGTAGGCAGAAAAAACCTGAATAGTTCAGTGGCAACGTGGAAAGAATCACCATTTTGAGACTCAATATTTCCTAAACAATCGTGACCAATCCGAAGAGGAGAAACCTGAGGAAACCAACGTGGTTATTAAAGGTTTATACATAGCACTTAATCTCAGTGTCAATATATTTTTGTCTTCATGTTTCTTGCTTTATAAGCAAGAATCTTAACAGTTGACAGAAAAGTAGCCACTGCATATAAAAAAATAAAACGAATAAACAGTAGACATGCATCAAGCAGATGTGAAAAGAAATCAAAACAAATAAGGCTCTGATCTTTTGAATATATTGATATCTATTGAAATTGATTCATCAATCAAAGCGTCTTACACTTAAATTTCTCAAGACTCCATTATACAGAAACCTAGAATTAAAACTGTTAATTCTTGCATAGGATGCAAAAAAGATATGAGCGTATGGCTTCGGAAAAGTTGTCAAGCATGAAGAGAGATCACACATATGTCAAATGTATCACTAATCTTTTTTTTACTGATGTTTTTCTACAAATCATTTTTCCATGAAAACACAGCCAAAAATCATCACGAGTCAATGTACAGACTGAGCAAATAATACCAAACACAAGTTATCATTCATCCTTTGATTGTTATTTCAACTAATAACAAATTTGAAAAGATTGGAGAGATGAGGACAACTGAAAGTACACTGAAAAAGACAAACCATTAAATTCTAGATGAACAGAAAATAGGAAAAAATAACCACATGGAAAGAGTTCCTCAAAACCATCATACTTCTTTCTTCGCTAAAAGACTTAGGAAATATCTTTGACTAGTCATCTGCTTTCTTCACCAAATAGATTAGAAATTCAAATAAGTTTGTGGTTGAAAGCATTACATCAGGAGACTGTACAAGTATACATAAAAACTCTATGCAATAAGAAACCAAGATCTGTTAATGTACAATAATCATTTCAAACATCATCATCCAAGCCCAGACAATTACACTGAATGATACAACAAGGCAAATCAACCAAAGAATTCTATATCATTTAACAGTTTCAAAGAGTAATGGAGAAGATCATCCAGAATTTCATCCTATCACTATTTCACTAATCCACTAAAATGGAATCTTTCAGGATATTGTCAAAAAGCGTTAGTTGCAATCTAATTTTTGTATTTTGTGTTATCAAGTTTCAAGTCAGCCTCGGTAAATTACTTGGACTCACTTTTTCATTAGTAAAACAGCATAAGATTTCACCAAATAATAATAAATAAAATATTAAAGAGAGTGTCAAAGAATGTATTATTACATTTCTCTAGCTCCCAATTTTGTAGATTGGACTACACATACACTTTCTTTTGTAAAGGAATGAAATGATGAAGCTATACATATATCCTATTGCTACTTATTGCCATAGATGACAATGAGCATCAGACACGAGACAACGTTTTCAGTTAATGTTCAGCAAAACACAACTATATTTAATATAAAATAGTTACTATCTTGCTTGAATATTGAAAATCCTACCTTAGTTTCTGTTTTTTCTTGCACTCTATCATGTGGCCTAAGTAACTTAGACTCAGTCTAGTTGTAACATCTAATTAGCTGCTACTACCTTTGAGAAAAAAGGTGGTGTCATATTGTCAAATACTTGGGGTGACAATGTGTGTCGGCTCAGTCCGTTTAGGCCCGTCTTGCATTTGACCCACAAAATGCGGGTTAAGTTAGCTCACCTTACTTTAGAAATGTGGGCTCAACTTCTGGTCCGCCCCGCATAGATTCTGGCTTGCAGGCCTGTGGGCTAGTCTGCGTTAGCCTAATATATGTGTTTGATGTTAAGACATACTGAACTTATGTTTAGGAGGATGTGATGTGAATTGGAGTAGGATATATGCCTTCTAAATGACACATCAATGCGAGCTATCTAGTGGTACTCCACACTTACTTGCATTCCTGCAACTTTATAATAATAAAAAGGTGTCAAATTCTAGCACACATTGGATTCACTTATGGAACCTACGCATCAACAATTCATCATTTGTTCATTATGGAAACTTCAAATATTTTATATAAATTCAACAAGTTAATAGGTAACGAATTTATCAAAGTGGTAGTAATGTATACATCCCGGTACAGACACTGTATCATCCAAGTTACACCCTTTGCAAAGAAAAATGCATATCCCAAACCATGTCCTACAGAGCAACTGGATTGGATTCACTTCTCACTAAATTACCACACATCACTGGTCACTCCAATTCACAAAACAAAATAATAGATAGCCCTCTTATTTCCTATTTAATTATGCACAAATAAAACCAATACAAAGGCCAAGGACAGAACAATATGCCTGAACCAAGAGCTCCGTTGTTGTCACTGGTGAGGATGGAACAAACACAAGATCTGTGTGTCACCAGTAAGGATGAAAAAAACCCAAGCTGCTGGGGGACTTAGCTTTGGACTCCAACTGATTGAGAGAAAAGAACTGAACACGCTCGCAACAAGCAGGACATTGGTTTAGGAATTTCAGTTTTTCTAGAACAAGATAAATAAAGAGACGCAGGCTGCACGCTGACCCGCCCCAAAACCATACGGGCTGCAGGTAATGCAGGTTGGGCCAATGCGGACTAGCAGACTTAAATACTAAGCCAGTCCCGCCCATTTTGCCATGATGATTAAAATTGATTAAACCCAGGAGAAAAACGACCTAGGCGGCTTATTGTTCAATGCACCAGCAATTCGATCCAACCTATATGTATCTAAGCAGAAAAAAATATTCTAGAAAGGTGGTCTTCACCTTGTTTTCTGCTTTTGTTACTTACATACGGTTTCTTTTCAACCATACTTCCTAATATTAGAATGATGATTATAACAAAGTCCCCCTTTCTCTATCTTATCTTATCTCTTTTCTTGTCATTTTATGAACCCTGAACTGCTTCCTATAAGGAAACTCAAATCAATAAAATAGAGAGAAAGAAATGGTGCAAAGACAGCAGGGGAAGAGTCAAAGATAAAAGGCATTCTTAGCTACTTCAGTAAATTATGGACAGTCACATGATACATTTATTAGATCTGATAGTGAATTATTTTGGTGAATAGAGCTTGTATATATAACTTTTTTTAGGAAACCGAACACGCTTTGTTGGAGTAGCATAGACATTGTGCTCTACATATCTCTTCACCGCCTTCTTTTCTTACAATATTCTTCCTGTCATTCTTGAAATTTTGATTGGAACAACCACAATGCAAAAGTTTAATATCCAATGCGTACAACGATATCCCAGGAGAAGTTGAGAATGAGGCCGACAATGAGGAAAGTAGCTTAGACCACAGCAGTTGTTGCCAATGATGAGATGGTCACGGCTCACGACAGAAACCAGAAAGAAAAATATAGGCATTTATTAGAGAAGAGAAGGTTACCAACCTACTATCTTAGCTTCACTTTCTAAACACCAAATTCTACCACCTGTCAGCATTAGTAAATTTCTATTTTGTTGATAAAACAATTAGTTAATTTCTACCCCAATGCAGTTAAGACCCAATGTATCCATAATAACAATTCGACATACTATTCTGTGATCATACGGAGGATGGATACTTGTTCAGATGGCCATCCTTTAGCTGTTATACTCCTATACATATACGTACATGCCATTATTATTTTCACTATTTAGACAGGATAGTTAACAATGGCCTCAGAATTCCTCAAGCACCTTTTTTTTTGCATTATTTATTCTTGAAAATACTAAACAATAAAAGGGAAAAGAGGAATTCAACAGCATGAGTAATTAATTAACAAAGCCACCTAATGATAGCAACAGCAACAAATGCGGATTCAGCAAAGAAAAAATGCACATGTTATTTGGAATCTAGTTTATGAACGAAGTAACATAATTTTTAAAGAATAATCAAGCAAATGCTGATAAAAATCTGAGTCAAGAAGCAATAGACCACCCCATACGACTTTCACAAACAGAACCTATACAATACTCAGGGCTTCATGTGTCACTAAAAACGCGGAGAAATGCAGTGACCATAAAGAGTCAAGCATACTTGAGAATTATGAACCACCATTGATACTTGTAATGACTATAACTCAACAGTTCAGACCTTTTATCAAACAAGTTATGAGCAGAAACTATTAGCAGAAGATTGAGTCAAGGGTTATCCACGAGATAAAAAAAAAAATTCAATACGGAAAGAATGGTGGCGGAAAATACCTGACGGTGGCCGGGGAACGTATTCAGAGAACGACGACGGAGAAACCTGTTCTACCACTCGTGTTCTGCGTTTCACCGGGTACAGTTGGGGAACAAAGAAAATGACTTGGAATTTAAAATTTTGATGTGCTTATTTTTAACAATTCTACTGAAAAAGTTATTTCCAAGAAGGGTATGGGTTATATTTAAATTATAGGTTATTTTGTTCCCTAGTTTTGTTACTTAATTTTATTCTTAATTTTAATTATTCATGATTTAATTTTTTACATAATTTTTATCTCCTAATTTTAAATTATCGGTAATTTAATCAAATTACAACCGATAGTAACTCCCCACACCAGGGTTACTCTTTTTAATTTTTACGTTTCCATATTTTCACTCTTTTGTTTAAAGTAGAAATAACTATTAATGAAAAACTAAAAAATAAACAAAGTTATGTGTAATTGACAGTTAAAGATTGAAATTGTGTATAAAAATTCAAAAACCAAAATGACAGAATTTATAAATATATAGAGATCAAAATTCTAATTAAGTATAAATGGTAATAAACTTTGATAGTCGTATAGTTATTGATTACGAAAGTAACGATTAAAATTTTCATCATTTATATTTGATTAAACAAAGTTTATTAGTAACAATCAGTGACAATTCATCTGCTATGCTATGCATATGCATGTTCATTTTTTTCATAGTAATAAAATTATTATTATTATAATTATAAAAGTAAATTTAAATAATTTTGTTGTAGGTAGTTTTTTTTTTTTTGTAAATAA
>Ga0214542_1009426_pt1 | contig 15133 bp, 8 predicted proteins | sample CNSS1metaG_FD_160096 | JGI IMG/M metagenome (GOLD analysis project Ga0214542, IMG submission 160096) | Root nodule microbial communities from cowpea collected in UCLA plant growth center, Los Angeles, California, USA - CNSS1 | ecosystem: Host-associated > Plants > Roots > Nodule | place: USA... | reverse complement strand
ATCAGCCAGTGTAACAGAAGGTAAAGGATTAGTAGAGGATAAAGAAGAGAACAAAGATTTGTTACCAGTAATATGATCAGTGGCTCCTGAATCAAAAACCCAAGGACCAGGAGAAGAAGATTGAGTTAGACCAACAAATGCAGTGGAACTAGAAAACTGTTGATCCTTGTACCATTTGAGAAATTTGTTGTACATAACAAGTATATCAGATGAAACAGAAGAGATTTCAGAACTGAAAGAGGCAGCGGAAGACGCCATGGAGGAACTGGAAGAGACGCGGCTTCGAATGGCGCGTGAGGGACGATCAAAACTGTATGGTCGCCGGTCGGAACTAACACTCCGGCGACGACGACTCGGCAGCGACAATGGTGGCGACTCCGGCAGTGGCTCCGGCGGCGGCTCCGTCGACGGCTCCTGGCGGCGGCTCCGGTGGCAGCGGCGGTGGCGGCAGAGGCGGAGGCAGCGATAGTGGAAAAAGAAAAAAAAACCTTAAGCTCTAGATACCATGTTGAGAATAAAGAAAATAGGGATTGAGATTAATCTCCCTTGTGTATAAACCACACATAGGGTAATCTATTTATAATAGAGAGAGGTATAAGTAAAAAGAGTAACTGAAAATAAAAAGATCAAATAGAAGATATTGTTTGATATTGTGGTTATCAATATCTAACAATATCTTAATAATATCAAACAATATCTTAATAATATCAAACTATATCTAACAACATTAATCACTTCTAAGCTCATGGCTATAACAACTCCTTGAAGAGCTTAAATTTGAACAAAGTTCCCAAATGCACCTTGTATGTGACAACTAGGTAGAATTACACATTGCCTCTGATCCACTCTTTTATGAGAGGATAAAATATATTGAGGTGAGTTGTCATTGGAAAGAGAAAAACTAGAGTCTAGAAGCATCACCACTAGATTTGTTATTAGGAATTTTTATTTATTCTTGTATCATATCTTTGTTATTAGAGCATATCAAATCTCCTCTATTTATTGTATTGATTCCTTTTTCTTAATATAAATAAAACACCTATGTTGTATCAAAACCACACAGTTTAAGCTCAAAGTTTCTTTCCACTGTAGAGTTTAATATGAGGATTTTGCAGTTTAGTAGGTGGAAGATTGAATACTCATTGTTGAACTTGTTGCAAAGATAAAGTAACATCGCTCAATGACTTATCAGACATTCAACTTGGAAATTACTATGCTTTAACTTACTTGAACTCAGTTGTGAGGAGACTTTCGCATTGGGTTAAGCACTTCCTAATAAATATTGAAAACCCCAATTGCCACCGATCTGGACATTTAATGTTACTTGGCTTTAGTATTCGTGACAATTCCAACAATTGGATGTTCAATCCTCCTTCCATTGAGATGCAAAATCCTCTATAATCTAAGAGCTTGATAATATCCAGTAACTATTATCACTAGATCAACACCTGTTGTAGAGCTCAACTGCCATTACACATTAGACGATGTTGAAAAATTGTAGCAAAGATTAGCTATTGCTATTAGTTACATTTCATGTAGTTATACGAGGTTGTAGACTTGAATTTCAAGAAGATAGTAGACCCGCTAGAGAGATGATGTGCAAACTTCTATGAATTTCAGTTTCCACTAGAGAATTTTTTCTTACTTTAGAGAGCATAACATCAATCAATGGGCAACTCCAACTCAATTTCTGTCTGAAAAATACTTCATAGAATTTTCTCTATACCGGAGAATCCTGTGAAGATGGAAGGAATCTAAAGGTGTTCCTCTATGGGATCCATGTTGTGTTCTCTGCATCCTTACACCCTTTACTTGAGATGCATGGAGGCTGTAAGGTGTCCAATAAAGTACTTTGTATCATATCGGATACAAAAGCCTTCAATACAGAGCTGAACGGTATCATGGAGATATTCAATACCTTATTTAAGGGCAAATACACATTGAATGCTCTGGTTAGGATCCCTTAGAGACTTTGACCAGAATGTTTTCCAATCTAAATTGGAGTTTTACCATGGTAAATGATACAATAAAGGTTTGTATTAAAGGTGATAATAGGTTGTCTTTAATTTTTTATTAACAAATTGAGGTGTTTTATTTTATGTATTTTTGTGATAACTTTGTGCATTGATTGGCAGGAGATGGTGGCACCAGTGGTGGATGAAAATGAATGGAACAGGGGGAGGAATGAATCAAAAGATGAGATTCCCCTATCTGAACTGCTGGATTTGGAAATTAGATGGCCTTCCGAGGCTGAGATAACTCAGTTGAGTACTTCAGATTCTGCAGCTTTTTTGGGAAGAAGTTCATTAAGTTTGGCTGGAGTTGATCTTGATAGTTATTTTGACCGGAAGGAATCTGATTCAGATGTGTTTGGACAGAACTTGGCTTCTGGAAGACAGGTGGGTACTGTGTTAGATAACACATTCCAAGCGAATGAAAATCTTAGTTTGTTTCAGAATGTACAAGCTTCAGAAATGGCTTCAGGGTCTGCAGAAAATCCGAGTGATGATTCATTTTCCAATTGGGAGGCAAGCTTTACATCATCTAGTTCTGGTCCTATTCACGAATTGTCAAAATCTGTTGATCATTCTAAAGTTGATTTAGATACAGCACATGGAGTCTGGAAAGGTTCTGTTGGAGGTAAGGAGAATGACGATTTCCATCCCTCAGCATCCACTGAACATGATTATTTTCAGGGTGATGGATGGAGAACTTCAAACTCGATGTTACATGCCCAGACTGGGAAATCAGAATCGACCATCAATCATATTGGTACTAAAACAACAGATAGTGCTAGTGGTTCTAGTAGAAATCTTGAGTGGATGCAAGATGACCTATGGCAAGGGAGTGATAACAAGACAACTGATGCCGTGGCTAATGCTGAAGATAAATATTCATTTGATGAATGGAATGATTTTACTGGCTCAGCTAGCACGCAAGACCCTTCTAGTACTGTTACCAGCTCAAATACAACTGGCCAGACTAGAAATATTGGCTTTTCTGTTGATTTTAATGATACCAAAATGGTGGAGGATGCCAATAGCTCTTCTAACAAGGATTTGGATTGGATGCAACATCAATCGCAAGATAGCAATAATGAAACAACAGATACCATCAGTGCTGATGTAGCTGTGGTCTCATTTGATTCATGGAATGACTTCACTGGCTCAGTCAATACACAACATTCCTCCTTTGGTGTATCCAACTCAGAGGTAATGAATCAAATTGATACATTTGAATTGACCCAGGGTCGAAATGATACCAGAACAGCTGAAAGTGCTTCTGGTAATTTTGACTGGATGCAAGATGACCAGTGGCAGGCCGTTGATACCAAGGGAACTGGTATTGTGACTACTAATAAAGTGGGTGATTCATTTGATGCATGGAATGATTTTACTGGCTCAGCTATTTCACATAATCCTTCTAGTGTTGTTTCCGACTCTTTGATTACTGCCCAGACTGGGATATCTGCTGATCTTAATGACATGAAAACAGAAAAGGGTACTAATGCTTTTTCTCATGATAGTTTTGACTGGACTCAAGATAACCAATGGCAAGACAGCAACAACAAAACAAATGATACCAGGACTACTAATGATATTGATTCATTTGATGATTGGAATGACTTTACTAGCTTGGCCACTAACCAAGATCATTCCAGCAATGTTTTGAATCAAACTGCAAATCAGACTTCTGCCGAAAGGACATCTGAAGCGAATTTACTAAGTTTGTCAATCAGATCACAAAATATAGAATTTAGCGGGCTTCCACAGCATGATTTATTTCCTGGACAGTTTGGTAGTTCACCGAGTTCTCTTCAAGCTACTTATTCCAACAGGTGAGACTTGATATTTTGTTGGTTCCAAATATTTAATATAATTATGTAGTTCAATTCAGTCACTTTCTTAGTACCAGGTGGACTTGACTGTTTTTTCAACACCTTTAGGAGTTTCAGTTCAGTCACTCAAGTTACCATTTAGTGCTAATTGTATAATTCAACAAAAGAGATGTTTACACGGCTGAGATCCACCACTAAGGAGACTGTTTGGAATCTCTTGAACTAAAAAGAAGATAACAGATTCCTAACAAAGAACGACAAAAGGCACTGTATAATTTTTGTATTGATTCTCAACAAAACTCTTACAAGAACCAAAGTATACAACGTATACCCCCAAATGGAGCACTCTCCTTTTCACACTGGAAACTCGGTAAGACAAAAACACTGAAGAGGAAGAAGTCTTATATGTACTAGACTTTCAACAGACTTAACTGAAATAACTAACAACTTGACCCAGTCTACTATTATTTACAATTTCACCCTTTCTCCTATTTTTCTTTCTATAATAAACCAATAAACCTGGAGAGGTTTTTCCATTTTAGATGCTCCCTAAGATCATTCCTAACAATACTCCCTCCCTCAAAAGCCACCTTGTTCTCAAGGTTGAAATCTAGAAACTGATTACAAATAGATGAAAGATCTTCTCAGGTAGTTTCTTCTGACAGCTTGCCCAGTCAATGCACCAACACCTCAGGAATTTCTGTATCCAATTTATTATCACTGTTCTAGTGCCTAAAATTGGCAAAGGTCGATAATTGTCTTTTGTTCCCTGCACCACTGCTGGAAAGTCTGAGTCAATTGGATGACCTCCTATATCCTATGGAAAACCGGATGTATGCAGGCTTATTTTGGAAGTTGTAAGTTGCAATGATCCAACTTGTTGTAAAACCAAATAAGGTCCACAATACTTGGCTGACAATTTAGGATAAGGTTTAGACATGGAATGGAAGTTTGCCTGAGGTCTAATCATTAAGTAAAGCAAATCCCATGACTGAATCAAGAATATTTTCTTGTTTGTAAAAGATATGATTTGATCTTAGTAATTGGGGAAATATGTACAATTGATAATTAGGTATATTCTCCATTAATAGGTTTCCATTGTTATACTTTGAATGATTATAAATTGTTAGAATAAATAGTCTTAAATAGAATTTATTGTAAAGGTGTTGTGTGCTTTCTGCTGCACTGCACCTAGTTTCTAGATATAGCTTTTCAAATTCTCTTCTCTTCCCTCTCATACATTGTATTTGATGTATCTAAAGTTGTTGTAAGTATGAGATCCTAAAGGAAGGAAATTCATTCTATAAAATTCATTTGATTCCTTTGTATTATTTTTAGGTTATTTGAGATTTCCAAGATTGTTGGTTTGAAAATGATTGCGTATGTGTTCCTTTAACTGAGAAATTTAAGTAGCATCATTCCCTATAATAACTATATTGTCAACTTACACGGTTAAGTATACACATTTTCTAGGGGTGGTTTGACAATAGAAAACATAGTGGTCTGCCTCACTATGTTTCATTCCAAATGCTTGAACAATGTGGCTAAACTTTTCAAACCAAGCACGGAAGATTGTTTGAGAACATGAGCCAACTAGAGTCATCTTGTTCAGGACATGATATTAGGTGATGATTGAGAAGGATTTGCTGAAGAGGACTCACCTTGAGATACTAGACTAGCTATTCAGTTCATGTGTTGATAGGTAATAAAAGGTGGTGATGACGATTTAGAAAGATTTTGTATGGTATTTTAGGTGTTAGAAGTCGAAGGAACAAAAGATTCAATTAAGGACACAAGTAAAACAAGTTGGATAGAAATAGAATCTTGTGTAGGAGGGAAGAAGGGAGTTGGTTAGAAAAGGGTGACATTGATAGACATATAGTACTTCTTGGTAGTTGGAGAGTAACATTGATATCCTTTTTGAAGTTGAGAATAACCCATGAAAACACATTTGATGGTTTTGGCTGAGAGTTTATATAAACCTATAGACATCATGGGCAAAACATATATGATAGAAACATATGGTGTGATATTGAAGAGGGGTTATTGTCGAAATAAAATGGAGTAGGTGAAGAAGGCATTATGTTAATGAGGAAATAGGCAGTTAGGATAGCATCACCTCAATAATAAACATGCATATTTGCATCAATTAATAAGGTATGAGCAGCTTCAACCAGATGTCTATTTTTCCTTTTTGCTATACCATTTTGTTGAGATCAATAAGGGCAAGTAGATTGATGCAAAATACTTACGAGCTTAAGAGTTTAGATAGACTAGAGGAAAAATATTATTTGGCATTATCGCTTCGTAAGATTTTTATTACTTTTCCAAATTGATTTCTAATCTCATTGAGGAAAGACATATAAATAGACAAAAGTTCAAAAATGATCTTTCATTAGATAAATCCATGTTTGTCACTATTGCTTTCACCATCATTACTGTCGTAGATTGATGCAAAATACTTACGAGCTTAAGAGTTTAGATAGACTAGAGGAAAAATATTATTTGGCATTATCGCTACATAAGATTTTTATTACTTTTCCAAATTGATTTTTAATTTCATTGAGGAAAGACATATAAATAGGCAAAAGTTCAAAATGATCTTTCGTTAGATAAATCCAAGTTTGTCAATATTGCTTTCACCATCATTATTGTCGTAGCCACTGCTCCAGTTGGCCACATCTACTAGAGCCACTGTCTTCCTCTGTCACCAGAGATTTTTGTCTTATTGGTCTATTGTCCATTGTCGTCCTTTGTCAGCGGAAGGGAGTTAAGGTGTCCCTATCATTTATTTTAGCATCACAACTTTAGATTTTGAAAATTTAGGCAAATCTCCTTCATGCTCTTCAATTGAAGAAGGAATGCTTGCACTACATCTTGGACTTGAACATCTAAAATTTCTCATGGTGTTTAAACCTTAAAAGTAAGTCACCTTTTAGTATTTTCTCTCTAACCATGATTGGTAATAACTCCAATTCGTCTTTTAATGTTTCTAAAACTTTATGTAAGGACTCTTGGGTTCTAGACTCTGGTGCGACAAACCATACGTTCCCTCATTCATCATTTTCTTGTAATGACATTACTGTTGTCAATGGAACATGTATCCTAGTAGTTGGATGTGGCAATATTTCTCTTAATTTTTGTTTATGTTTCAAAACTTACTCATGACCTAAATTATTCTGTAACCTTTCCCACTCATTATGTTTATCATGATCTTGCCATGGGGAGGATGATTGTAACGATTAAGGAACAAGAGGGTTGTATTGCTTTAAGAACTTGGGAACTAAGGATAGTATCAATATACAAACAGGTGTCTCTTGTCTTCAATCTTGAACTACTTTTAATCCTCTCAAATTTGGCTTCTCCACTGTAGTCTAGAACATCTGTCTTTTTTTTTTTTGTTTTGAAGTCTATGTTTATGTTCCCTTCCTTATTTTTTAAATAATCTCGAGTCATTTAAATGTGTTGTATGTCAACTTGCAAAGCACCATTATGCCACATATCCTCCTAGTGATAAAAAAATGTGTTCATCCTTTTGATTTGGTTTATTTTGACGTTGGGGGCTTGCATCAAACTTTGGTATATCTGGTGTTAAATGGTTTCTCACTTTTATTAATAATTTACCCATGTTACATGGATTTTCCTCATGAAAGAAAAATTTGAATTCTTTTTTGAGAATAGTGTTGTTTATGAATTCACATGTGTGGATACACCACAACAAAAATGTGTTGCTGAAAAAAAAATAGGCATTCTCTTGAGGTGACACAAACACTTTTTTTCCGCATGTATGTCCCTAAATCTATTTGGGGTGAGGCTATCTTCACTGCTATCGTTTTTTAGATGGTTTGAGTCCATGTCTTTCTTCTTTCTCTATGTTCCTTTTCTCTCTAGTCTTCATAGTCAGGTGTTTGGATGTGTTTTGTTTGTTTATATTCATAGTCAGTTGCATGGAAAGTTAGATCCTAAAGTTAAATGCTTATCATTAGCTATGCATCTAATAAAAAAAATATTGTTATTAAGAGAGATAGATCGACACTTTATTAAAAAGAAATTTGATAGTAACCTTATCACTACTTATGTTATGTCCCATTCGGACTTTAGTTAGCAAATGTGTTTACCAAAAGTCTTCCAACTAACGATTTCATGATTTTACATGCAAGTTGGGAATGATAGGTATCTATTTACTAGCCTTAGGAGGAGTGTTGTTAATAGGATATTAAGTGTATTACTAGGAAATTTTTGAAGATTCTAGAATTTCTTTATAATTATTACTATAGGGTTAGAGTTTTTTATAGATAGAGACCGATGTATGGTTTCAAAAAAATCAGTTGAATAAAACATTTCTTTCTTTCTTTCATATTAATATGTTCAAGTGATAACATATTCCTAACAAAGAACGACTCAAAGACACCGCAAGAGAGAAAAAGAATTGAATAATTTTTGTATTGATTATCAACATAACTCTTGCAAGAAACAAGGTATACAATGTATACCCCTAAAAAGAGCACTCTCCTTCTCACACTGGAAACCTAGTAAGACAAAATCGCACTCTAGTATAACACCCTGGAGAGGAAGAGTCCCATATATAAAAGATTTCCAACAGACATAACTGAAATAACTAACAACTTGACCCAGTACTATTATGTACAATTTGACCTTTTCCTTATTTTTCTATCTATAATAAATCTGTAGAGGTTTTTTTCAATTTAGATGCTCCCTAAATTCATTCCTAACAGAAACTGATGTATCTAGTAGTGCACAAGGATTCTCTTGGATGGACTAGTTGAAAGAGGAAATGATTGATGGCATGATTCTTAGCTTTGCATGTTATGGAATAAAGAATGTTGGAAGGAGCAAACTTTGGGTTGTTTTCTTTATTTTAATAATCTTTTATTATAAGTGCAATGTTCAAACATCTTTCTCCAACCTAGGCAACTACTATTTTCTTCTACCCTAAAAGTGCTAGAGGCTTGGAAGTTCTTAATTTTAAACTATTTACACTTTTGATGCCTCGGATAATTGATGTGGGTTTTGCACACTCTTCTCACTAACATTGTTTCTTAATTGACATTTTCTATTATAAAAATAGAAATTTATTGCATCTGTTGCATGTTTAGGGTGGCTGAAGTGGATGTCGAGAGAGAAAACCCTGGAGATGTTTCCACTGCAGTAGGGTCAAAAGATGACGTAGAGATGCTGATGTCACAGATGCATGATCTCTCCTTTATGCTCGAGAGCAGTCTTTCAATTCCCCGAAAGTAAGGTGTAACTACATTATTTTCTTGTAGTCCATGTCCATTTATTTGTTCGCTTGTATTATGATTACTTTTGTAATCTGTAGTATAACCCGTACTTTCTGGGAATTTGTTCTTTGATGAATGAGTAGGGAATAATATGGCTTTCATCTACAGTTCTGATTTCCACTTTTCCCTTGATAATCTTTTTTTGGGTAATTCCCTAAGTTAAGATCTTCTATAGTAGACCAACGTTGTTGGTATGTCTTATTTGTAGAATGCTGCTACTACTGTATATTATCTGGGAGTTTATGTTTGGGAGTGATTGTAATGTTTGTATAATGTCTGACTTGAGAGCTTCCTTTGAGGGCTTCCTTTATTGTCTCCTTGGATGAGGTGGAATGTTTATATTATTTGATGAATTTAAAATTGTTTACTGTAAAATGGGCTGTATGGATAAAGAAATTCAAAAGAATTGGAATTTAGGATTTTTTGACATGGTATTTTAAATAGTAAACCACTAGAATTTGAAATTCAAAAAATAAATACGAATTTAAAATTCTTCACCCACTCGTTTTTTGTATGCTCTTCCTCTTTCTAAGTGCCCTCTCTCTCTCTCTCTCTCTCTCTCTCTCTCTATATATATATATATATATATATATATATATATATATATATTCTCCATCTTCAAATTTCGAAGCGCTTTCTCTCTTGCTCATTCTTAGGTTTAAAAAGTTGTAAATATATGCCACAGTACATTAAGTATCTTATATCATAATTATTTTTACTCACATAGTCACTAAAAAATCTCTTATCGACTTAGGTGTTTGAGAGTTATTATAGGTGGACTTCCTTCTCATGGTGATTCTTAGCTCGATTACACGCCAACAATCAGGTTAGTTCAAGTTAGAGATTGTTCAACCAAATTCAATAAAAACATTTGACATCCAAGTGGGACATCTGCAAAACTTTATCATGCCTCCACATTGTATATGATCCTTATACGATGCGATTACTCATTTTTGAGATGGGGAATGAAGATAGTTCATCACTACTAACCTCATTGTTAAAACAATGGAGGTTTATATTTGACGAAGTCAAATTGGTAAAATCCAAGGATCATCATGTTGACTTAGAGAAAGTGTTTGAAACCATTCGAACACACAATATACCACTTAACCCAAAAATTTGCTTTTTCAAAGTTAAAGGAGAAAATTTTATTGGCTTCATGATCACACAACATGGCATTGGTGCCAACCTTGATAAGTGTGAGGTTATTCTTTCTATGAGAAGCCCTGAGATTCTCAAATAGGTCCAAAAACTCAATGGGAAGTTAGCAACACTCTCTGGGTTCCTTCCACGATAAGAAAAAAAAAAAGCTAAACCTTTTCAAGTTGGTAAAAGGAGTGCAAGAATACTATTGGGATGAGAAGTGTGAGCCCATGTTCTAGAATATCAAGAATGATATCACTTCCTTGGCAGTATTAGCCTGTCCCCATCCTGATGTGGACCTCGTGTTGTACCTGACAGTAGCACCCACAACAATCAACATGGTACTTGTCTAAAAGCTCAGTAAAGCAACAACCTGTTTATTTCACAAGCAGGACCTTACAACTATAGTGGAAGAAAGATATCATTTAGAAACTAGTTTTGGCACTAGTATTATCGCTGTGACGTCTCATACATTATTTCTGGAGTTACAATATTACATTCCGAACAAATTATCCTATCAAGCAAATATTCCAAAAATCCGATTTAGTTCGTCCGATGATAGTCTGGTCAGTGAAATTGTCTGAGTTCGGTTTGACATTTCAAAATCGAGACTCAATGAAAGCTCAGTTCTTATCTAACTTTCTAATTGAGTTGCCCCAACTTGATGAAGTTGTGGTGCATTGGAGAACGATTTGTCAAATAGGAAAGGCAGTGGGGCAAGTGTGATTATGGAAGGTTCTTAATGATTTGGTTGTAGAACATGCCATTAAGCTTGGCTTTGACACTCTAATAATCAAGTTGAATACAAAGCATTGATTTTAGGATTGGAGCTCGCTCATGTACTAGGCGCCAAGAAGTTGAAATGCCAAAGTGACTTATAGCTTGTTACTGGGCCGATCAAGGGTGAGTTCTAAATAAAAGAGCTTCAATTGTAGCACGATTTTCATATAGCTAGAAGTATGATAGATAAGTTCAAGGAATTTTCAGTAACACATTTCTAGAGAAGATAATGCTTGAGTTGACGTTCTCTCTAAGTTAGCAAGTACGAAAAGCATCGACCAACATCGAACCCTAATACAAGAAACACTTACTACACTAAGCTAGGATCCGGAAGACGTTTTGCAGATAGACCTAGTAAGTCCGAACTAGATGACAACTATTGTTAATTATTTGATGCAGGATGTTTTATCGGATGATCCGAAAAAAAAAAACACATGTAGAATTGGAAGGCAAGTCTCCTTCTACGTGTTACACAATGGCATGCAACTTAAGTCGTTGAAATAATAGAAAGAATCCAATGTAATTAAATGAAAAATATATTGTGAATAAAGTATATGTTGTGGAAAATATAAAAAGAAAAGAAATCATGGATGATGAGCGATAAGTTTTACAAGCAGGGTATCCCAAACGAGTCAACCACAATCTATGTACCACGGAAACGGACATTTCAACACATGTCGTCTCTAAAGTATAGGATACAACGACATGGATCTATATATTAGATTATTATTATGAATTATTTAATTTAACAACCAATGTTTATATATTCAAAATAATCTATAAACAAGATTAAACAAATGTAATAATCCAAACATATTGTCACCTAATATAAAAATAAATTTAATCCATTTATTTAATATTCAAAAAATGAAAACTAATGATCATAAAAGATTTATTCCTTTATTTCTATAATCATAATAGAAACGTATATAATAAATTTACAACTTTATTATTTTTAGAAAATCATTATATTTACGTTTCTCAACATTGTTTGAGTCATCAAAATTATGTAAAAAAAATATAGATATATCTTTCTGGACATTTTACTTATAACTGTTGGTGTATGTGTCGGACACAGAACACTATGTTTGTGAGGTGTGTCCGAATTTCATAGACCACAATAGAACAATATAGATTATGATCAAATTTTCCAAATAAATCTACATATGTGATAGACCACAGAAGCTTTATCGCATTTTCCTTGGTCCTTTGCACTAGCCATAACAACCTTGTTACTTTGTAATGCAATTCATATTATTTATACATATTTTGTATTATTTTGATGTGAATGTATTTTAGACGTATTAATTTGGGTTGTTGTTTTAAACATTGCGAGAAACTCGTTTGTTTACAACATTTTTAATTTGATTATTCATGTTTCTAGATAAAGTGAGCATAACTCAAGTTCCATAAAGGAATATATTACTCATCAATGCATATAATTTGTAGTAATTCATCATAAGTTGTCAAATTAAAGGCATAGGTAGACTCTGATATGGAATAGTAAATATGTCTTGTTGACAATGGTTGTAACATCCCTAATATGGTGCTACGGGGTTTAAGGGTAAAACTCATTTGAACGAGGGTAAAAATTTCTCTCGCGTAAAACACTTGATCATGTAACAAGGGTCATCTAACGCCTCTCACAAGGTTGCCTAACGTCTCTCACAAGGGTAGTTTACTGCCTCCCATAAGGGTCGTTTAAATAAATATAACTTAACGAAAGAAATAAATTGACAACAAAACATTGTTTATTGTTGAAAGCGAAACATGAAAAGGATCTGTTAGGTTCTTACATCTCCTTCATATAAGAGAACCAGAAGTTTTAAACTTAGTTTCACATTAGAGGAATCCTTAATGATGACAAAAAGAAAGAGTCCTAGATTACACTCGAGGTCTTTTACTCATTTCCAAGTTGTGCATCATTTCCTGTATTGTTATCTGCTCCCATGGGCAAAGCCACATACACAAACAAAATGGTAAGTTAACATGAAATATAACATAACAGTTCTACAACATTCTTGATGTCAACTTTACTATACTCACCTCAACTGTTTATTAATGTAAAGAGGCATGACCTAATGTGGTCCGGTCTCTACCTTCTTAATGAGACAATGTTTGCAATCCCAAGGTTTCTGCTCCTCTATCTCATGTTGTGTATATTAATAGGTTCATAAAGCACCCATTAACGTGGCAATTTTTCTATACAAAAGTCTTAATCAACACGAATTTTATTAATTAGAAAACTCCTATAAGTTTGAAATTCAATACAAGCTATGTCGGAATCAAATTTGATCAAAAGGAAAACTACTGTATTTTATAACAAACAATAATAATAATTTTTCATACATGTTATTCTTATTGGTGAGAATATATATATTGACAATTTATAAAATAATACGAATAATAAAATATAAACAAATCACAAACAACGAAGAATTAGTCACATATGGTATAACTTTGAGACGAATTCGACGTGTTTTCTTCCCTTTTTTTATTCGAACATATTTACTGATGAAAAGCACTTTTAGACGAATTACACGAACCACCTTCTGAAATTTCTACGAAAAACGTTGAATAATAGAAATTCATAGCCTTAGTGGTATCCTTCGTGCAATACACAATTATTTATTTTCTAGATCTTAAGTTCTAAGGAAACTCGATTCCTAGATGAATCTATGTTTATAGACTATAAGGGCTGGACAAAATAAACAAAACTGCACTCCACTACCAAAAACTGCACTGAACTAAAAAATTGTTCGCATGAACTGCACTGAACTAAAAAACAATTCAGATGAACTGAAATGAACTGTTATTCTTAAAAATAAACTGGACTGAATTACACTGCACTGAACTGCACTATAATATAAACTGAACTGAACCTATTATAAACTGAACTGTTTTATGAACTAAAACAGCACTACGTCAGAACTGAACTGTACTATTTTTGGACTGAACTGCACTAATTTTTAACTTAACTACACTGTTTTGAACCGTTTTTTAACCAAATTGCACTGATTTTGAATAAACTTCACTCTTTTTGAACTGAATTGTACTATTTTTGAACCGGATTGCATTGATTTTGAATTGAATTCCACTATTTTTGAACTGAATTACACTATTTTGAATCGAATTGCACTAATCACATATGATTGTACTACACAATTGATGGGGAAAACAACAACAAACAATATACCAGAGAATGCAGCGGATATAATTTCCCCTAACTTGCAAGAATCTATGAGGAGCAATAATCAAAGAGCAGCAATAATAAATCACCAAAAGCACAAATAAAGGCACCAAGATTTTTAACGTGGAAAACCCCTCAAATCAAGGGTAAAAACCACGAGTCGTCCAGACCAAAGAAATAGCTCCACTATGATCAACAAGAGTACAAAAGAGTCTCAATCAATAGCACAAACTAGTGCCACCACCCAACCAAATAACAAAGCAACAAAGCTTTCAAATAGAGAAGAACAAGAGGGAAAAACCTCTACAAATCACTGCTGCAGTGCGAAATTAATATCTCCCAACTCAGACCTCGTATCAAAGATCCGACCGGTCAGAATGAAGAGCAATGAGTTCCGAACCTGCTGTAAAAATTTCAGCCGATCCAACGGTGAAGGAATCCGCAGCGCCGAATTTACTGCGACAGCTATATGAAAAACGTGAACAGAATTTTCCCTCTACCTCTCCCTCTGTGTTAGGGCTTTCAGTGTATTCTGACTCTATTGTTCTGCCTCTCTCTTTATTTTACAGCCTCCTCTCCACTAGGTTTAAGTGAGACATGGGCTTCTCAAATTTTGGGCATTTTCTCCACATAGGAAGGGAGCCCAATACCCAACAACAATAATAATTTAAAGTTTATAATTTGAAAGTGTTTAGAAAGTAATACTTGAAATATGCATAATACTTCAATACACCAATTAACATTTTTATAATTTTTTTTATTTATATTAAAGTTTTCCGTAACTTAAAATGTAATTAAAATATTAAAATTAATATAATAAATATAAATATCGGTATTAAATTATTTTTTATATTTTAAAATCTTATGTAATATTACTTT
>Ga0214542_1009425_pt1 | contig 15135 bp, 11 predicted proteins | sample CNSS1metaG_FD_160096 | JGI IMG/M metagenome (GOLD analysis project Ga0214542, IMG submission 160096) | Root nodule microbial communities from cowpea collected in UCLA plant growth center, Los Angeles, California, USA - CNSS1 | ecosystem: Host-associated > Plants > Roots > Nodule | place: USA... | reverse complement strand
TCTGTTGCATTATTTTCTGTTTAAAAATGTTCTCTATTGACTCTATTTTTTCTATTTTTTCTTTTTTCTTTTTAATATTGCATAAGTCAGACTTGTGCTGTTCACTGTGTTATTTTTTTTTTTTTAAAGCATCATATATATAATGATGGAAATAAAATGGAGGAAGTTTTATATATGTCCATAGACTTGAGAGAGTTATTATGTAGGTATGATGGATTTATTCAAGAAAATTTTTGAGAAAAATGATCAACTAGGAAAAGTTAAGAAAAAATTAGATGAATAGAAAAGGAAATGAAAAAGGTCGGCAGTTTGATGAAATTATGAAAATATATTAGTGATACATATTGTAATGTCCTTAATTGTTGTTAAGCTATATGATTTAGTATTATTCTATTTAAATAAAATAATTCTCACATACTACATTAAAAGAATATCATCAGCATACAATTTAAATATCATTGAAAATAAACTCTGCATTGAAGTAATTTAATGAAGGTACGAAAGATTATTAATACGTGAATTGGTAAATTTATCTTTACTTTTAAAACATTCAAATTTTATATTCGTTCTCACAATAACAAAATAATTTGTTATGAATAAATAAGCATAGGTATAAAGACATAATAATTTAAACTAATAAATCTCATGCAAAAAGAGTGACTTGGTAATATATATATATATATATATATATATATATATATATATATATATATATATATATATATGAAAGAAATGAATGTTTGTCTATACATGATAAGTCTTTTTTAATAGGTTAAAATACTCTTTTTTTTTCAATTTTTTTGTTAAAATTTTCTCAAATTTGTTCTAATTTTGTTATTTTATTCAAATAAATCTCAATTTTTGTTAAGTTTGTTTACTTCATAATTTTTTTAATTATTTTTTATATTTATATTTTTTTAAGTTTAACTAATTAGTTTGCACATAACTACTTTAAATTACTAGTAATGGTTACTAAAAGAATTTATTTTTAGATTGGTCTCTAAATAATTAACTAAAGACTAATTTCGTCACCAATTCATTTCATTGGTAATGATAGTCAAAACCTAAGTAGTTAATATAAATGACCAATTTAGATATCAATTAGAATTTTTTAAAATTAATTTAGTTACTAATAATTTTTAGTTTATAGATTAGTATCTAAATTGGTAACTATAGTGATTAATTAATTTTGGTCATCATTTAGGTTTTTCTTGTAGTGATTGAAGTATTAACATAATGGATTAGAAGAGAAATTTGATAATTTTAGTTCAAATTTCCAAAAGAAGAGATGAAAATATCTTGTTTGTGAAATTAGAGTTTTAGAAAACAAAACCTATGAAGGTCAAATTTTAAAATTAAACGATCTAATATAAAAAATGAGGCTCTTAGAAAAATATTAATTATCAAAGAAGGAAATAAGATTATAAGAACCAAAAAATAGAGTTTTCAATTTAAAAAAAAATGGAGAAGATATCTCAAGAAGGTAAGTCGTAGAAAATAAATATGTATAAAAATTAGAAAAAAAATTATCACATAAAACAAATAGCTTAAAATTAAGCATAAACTATTAACTCATAATAACTCATCTTAAGTTTGAATAAGAATAAGGTGTGCTAATACCTTAGCTGGGAATTCAAGTCTTACATTTGCAAATAAGGTTTGAATGGCAAAAATCTCATGAATAAGAGCTGTGTGAGTGTTTTGAAATAAAATTGAGTATTTTCAAAGTCTTTTTTTTTTCTCAAGTCCAAAAATATATTTAGATGAATCACCTCTTAGTGGGCTTAATATTGAATCAACACCTTCAATAGAACAAGAACAAGTTAAATCGGAATAAATCAATTATTTTAATTTAAAATTTTCGGGACAATCATACTGATTCCAACCAATTAAACCAGTCATAGCTGTTAAACTTAATTTAGTGCCAAATTTTAATCCCGCGATTTTAGTGCTTATTTTTAAAAACAACCTTTTTAATAAAATGAGCAATTTTTTATTCATTGGTGCTTATCAAATATGCTTATTTTAAAAATATATAATATTTTGCATTTATAAATAAGAAAATTCTAACTGCTTCCAAAAATAATGATTTTAAAAAGTGCTTATTAAAGAATAAATACTTATTTAGATCATTATTTTTGAGCTATCTGACTCCTGATTTTATTAATCCTTCAGTTCAAAGTCCTAGCTCCAACAAATCATTCATTTAATTTTCCACTATCTGTTTGCGCTAAAGAATCAGAAATGAACGACAAAGTGGCAAACAAAAACCAAGGTAAAGAATTTTTAAAGCTAGAAACTCCAGAGACTGATGAATAATGAGACTACTATTTTGAATTTACAGACTGAGATTGCCAGTGCGATAGTGTCAGCTCAAGCTTATCTCCATTCCATGGAAAGACAGGGATACCAACCATGAATAATAGCCTGATCGAACAGGCAACACATGATTTTACTTACAACCCACAAATAAATCTTTCAAAAAAACAAATACAGAGCTAAACATCTACTTCACAATTTTTTACATGGGCACCACTTGGATTCTTCATTAAAACAACTTTTCCAAATCCCAGTGGTTCCCAGGGTAGAAATTAAACCTGCACTGCTACAAAGACACAACATACTCCCTATGCAGCTAAACACTGCTAGGTAGCTCCGTACTTGCCAAATTTGAAAGTTGGAATAAGAGAACATCTTAACTGGCATGACTGTCGCCATCCTCTTCTGATATGTTAAACAAGAACTTTGGAAGAGAAGCGATTCTAGGTAAGTGGAGAAGCAGATCACTAAACGAGTCTTTCCTAGACATGCCTAGTGCTTGCTTGCCACCAGAAACATCCCTTAATTCCTCCTCGGCAGGTTTGAGATCTTTTCCTTCATCAGCTCCTTCAATAGTACTATCTTCAGCAAAATGAGAATTCTGCACAGTTACAGGTTCCTTCTGCAGAAGACAGCAGAGAGAATTAACCCTTGACATGAGTGACTTTTCATCAGAAGTTGCTGCAACCTGATTGTCATTAAGAAGATGTTGTGCAATGTCTTCCAGCATCTCCTTGTACTCTGCTCCTCCATCAGAGAACGGTGGATTCCCAGAGGATATTTGCTCTGATAGACAAAGTTCAATTTGGCCAATAAAATCACTAACTGACATGGAAGGTCGAAGTCCAGGAAGTTTTATCTGATCCCTATTTCTTGGGGCCTTCGAATCGGTTTCAGAGCTTGTACTCCCTTCAATTGAGCTACAGTCCATGACTTGTGTGTAAAATGCAAACAAATAAAACAATTAAGCCAAACAGCACCAGAAAAATCATGACACTGACAAATACACTAAAATAATATCTAAACATGAAAAAACATGGACTGGCAAACAAGCTACAGAAATGACTAATCAATCAAACTCAACTATAGAGACAGATATTTTACTCAGGAAATCCTCATCATATTCGAATGGAATAATACGGAGAGCCAAAAATGGAAAATCAAAGCTGAATGTTCCGGGATATAACACATTAGTTCATTTGTATGGAAGTGTGTCTTTCATCTTTAAACATCTGTTTCCTTTTTATTTGTACATTTTCTGAGGAAAGTGGGTAGGTCATGAAACGAAGGCAGACTGAACTTAGTTCTTGTATTAATACCTGAACTGGGTGAATGTGCATCTTGCGGGAGACTATCCATCGTGATTCCAGGTGGATCATTGTGTTCAATTTTAAGTGACGATGACAGGGACGCCACAGGTGATCCACTGTCTTGAAAACAAGATGCGGAGGATCCTTTACCACTGACTTGAAGCTGATCACGATCTTTTGAATTTTCTGGGTCCTCAAATGCAGAAGGTTGTGGGTCAAAATGTGGTGACTCCAAAATTATCTCTGGCTGTTGGCTTAAGAAATTAAGGCGCATGTCGCACTGGATAAGCTTTTCAAAATGTTTTGCCAAGAGCCCTTGTGGACATTGCAAAAAGTGCAGCCTACAAACCACAATATCATATTTTCGATCATCCCCAAAGTCCTAAACTTGTTAAAACTTTACCGAAAATTAAATTTCTGCCAAACTTAAATCATTCCCTGCTCCGAAAAATAAATCAGATCAAAGATTAAAAGTGCTCCATTATATGCATATTGAGTAGTCTGGATTCAACAAAATACAAAACAGGCACTTGACCTCATTCACTAAATAACTTCAGAACACTTCACACTGCCTTTTCAAATTTCACAGCAGTAAATGTGAAGAATGGGTTTATCGAAAAGCTATTTTTTCATCACAACTTATGATAAATGAATAAAACCATCAAACTTTTCAAAGGGCAAAAGCTTAACCCACACCCACATATCAGAAGAAAACAGTTTTAAAGAATATACCTATGTTTGCCACACTGTCCATCAGTAAAATCCGCCGTTGCCTGCCATAGTGTATGCTTTCTAGGCTGAGGATTAGTCTCCCTGAAGTAAAGAGGCGGTCTAGCAAGCTGAGACAATAATTACAAAAATTATACACTAATCTCAAGCCCATACATATACACAAATGATTCATAAAGAACTATTCCAGCAGCTAAAACAGATAAATAAATTACCACAACAGTCAATGTACTAGGCCCATTATCAGGACAATGTGCCTTAAGTGCCGCGATATCCGACCATTGAATTTCTATTTTACTCTTTAGACCACCTTCAAGAACTTCCCAGACAAGTTTATGTTTAGCAAAGTAACACTTCGCAACCAAGTCACCCTCATATCTCGATTTATACTGCCAAAAGTAGAACCTTCAGCCAGTCAAAGTTGAACAACAAAAATACAGTTCCAAAACATAACAGCCACAACGAATCTCAAAATATACCTCCCATGAACCAATCCTCAGAAGCGAAGCCGGAAAATTTGAAGCCTTAAGCTTGTCAGCAGCAGCAGTAGCAGCCCTGCTCTCCCTTTTCACTGCAGAGCTTAAATTCTCGTTTTGCTGCGCAGTTCCCTGAGAAAGCTTCATCTGAATCAAATCCAACAGAGAAGGGCTCTTTCTCAGGCGCAAACCCAAAGGGCTCGGCTCGTCGAGAATATTCAGATTGGAAGGAGAACTGACAGAAGCATCGCTGGAAGCACTCCATTGCTACACGATTGGTCACACAAACAACACAAAAATTTCAACCTCTCCAGCTAAACAATACAAAGCGCTTGCTCTATGATTTGGGAAAATACAGTTAGGCAATTGAGATAACATGTAAATTAATGCAGCTTCTGAGTCTGGAAATAGCAATTGGCAACGCAAAAGAGGGATTTCAACATGAGAGAACAATGAAAAAAACAAATCTTTTGAACCCAAGCAAGGTCACTAAAAACGCGATCTTGCGATTGAAAGGGAGATAGATAGTTAGATAAATAGGTTAGGAAATACCTGAGAGGAGGGTTTGTGGCGCTTGTTGAGGGGGGCATGCTCTTCTTCCAGTGGGTCCTCGACGATCTCCAACTTGACGGTGTTCTTGTTCTTCGCATCACCGCACGAAATGGTTTCAGCCTTCCCAGAATTCTTCATGAGCTGAACCATTAACACTAACGAATGCAATCGAAGACGGAGAAGAAGGTGTTGGAGATACCGGAAACCCTAATTGCAAACGAAGAGTAGCGATGGGCTGGGCTTCCAAATGGTTGTTCGTTGAAGAAGAAAAGGGTATCTGTATCCACGTAATATTTATTTCCTTTTCTATTTAAATAAAGTTTTACAAACAAAAAATAAATATTTTAAGTATATGTATTATATTATAATAATTAAAAATTGTTTGTGTTTTTAAATATAGAATATTAGATTATAAATTTGTAATAGATTGCTAATAACTAATATTGTGGAATAAAAAAAAGTTGGTTATTGATAATTTAATTATTTTTTAAAATAATAAAATTTTAATTTGTAAACAAAATAAAAAAAATGGATGGAAAAATTTTCTAAATAAAATTTTGAAGAAAAATATTAATATTTTGGTTTTTTAAAAGATCATATTCCAAAATACTTATTTTAATTTATACGTAGAGAGAGAAATAGACTTACTAAAGGAGTTTAATAGGTATTTATGAAGAAACAAAATATAATTTTTAAAATAATAATAATTATTATTATAGAATTTAACTATCACCATTTATAATTAAATAATAATATAAAAAATATATTATTATTATTATTATTATTATTATTCAAAATTGTAAGATGTAAAAAATAGTGTTGACTATAGTAAACATTCGCTTAAGTCCACACTTATTCACATTTGAAAAGAAAAATTTTTCGAATCAATAATTTTGTGGCTTTATTTAGTAAAAGATTATCTAAAGTTATTTGACTTTATATTCCGTTACATTTTGTTATATATAGATAGAGTAAGTATATGAATAAAATAAAATAACAAGTATTTATTGTAACATATCTCTCATATTTATCATATCTCTCATATTTTTACAATCTTTACAAAATTTTAACATTCATAATATTTCATAGTGTAATATGACACTTAAAATTTCATAATTCTACATCCTAATTAAGTCCTCATCAACTTTCAAGATCCAAATGCAGACTTAAGGAAATACTTCCTTTAGTTGTAACTTTAAAATTTAACACTCTATTATTTAATTAATAAAAGGTCAAAGTTATAAATAAAATTTCAATGAATTGAGATTTAATTCATAAAAATGGTCACTTCTCTATAACTTCTCTCTAAAGTTCCTCTCTATCTTATCTTTAAATTTCTAATCTTATTCGTCATTCTTTTAAAGATCAAAGACCATATGATTGATCTTAACAAAAAAGTTGTACACATCCATCTGATAAGAGTGAAGAAGAGTAAGTTTACTTTTTGTTCCTTTTTTAAGTCAATTTGCATTTTTAATTGCATGTGAGTTGTTATTAACTTATGTGACTCAAAGTGCATTTTTATTTGTCTATGATCATAAAGATATGTTTAGATTTCTAATTACAGTTTTGTATGTATAGTTAGATCATCTCGCAAGGACTAAAGTTATAAGAAGTAACTTTAAGCTAAAGAGTTATCTACCTTATAGGTATGGGAAACTGGTACTAGTGTTTGCTTGTTGTGCTTGTTGCTGGATTGTAGGTTTATACTTGATTAGATTGTATGTTGATTTGGTTTGAGTTGCTTGATAGATCTAATTTGTGAAGAATTATGTTGAATGAATTTTTGGTAAAGGAAAATTATGCTAAATTATATATGTTCTTAATTGTTGTTTGAAATCATGAAATGTTTGAATGTGAGTATTTGAGTTTGTGTAATTGGCTTCTAATGGTACATTTAAAATTGTTTTGGCACTAATTAGGATTTATAAAAGGGATAAAAGTACCAATTAGAGTAAACTTTTTGAACAAGTTGAGATGTTTATGTTCACTGATTTTTTCAATATGGTACTAGACAGTGAGTTGGTACCGTTAGACACTACCTTGAAATTTGAAGTCAGTGAACTTCAGTGGTTATAGGGATGGGCGCCACCCTGAGATAGTTAGGCGCTCACTTGACAGTGAACTCTAAAGGTGGTTGACGTTGGGCACTACCTAGGTTCCGATAGGCTCTAATTGTAATTTAAATTCCAATAGGCCCTTTTATGTCTTTTGTAGTTATGGAAGGAGGAAAACTACTTCATGTACTTCTCGTAAAGATCATTATGAGCAACTAACTTCTTCCTAGTTGAGATTGAATGTAACTTATAACCTTATATTGTACTTGGTTTGATATATGTTAAGTTTTAATTTACGTGTTGGTTATTTGATTTGCTTTTATTATTTTTGTGACTGGGTCAATCATCATACTTCATCAACATTAAATGTAGTGAAAACTAGTTTAGTGTGAAGGTCTTATCAAGAACTACAAATAAATATTCTTATCCATACAATGAACAAAAATATTATTTTGAGGTAGATTTTGTATGAACTTTATTTAAAAAAATATTATTTAAAATAGAGTTTATTATATATTAATTATTTTAGATAATTAAATATTAAAAAACACAAATGATCCTAGGAAAAACTAAATTATGTTTACAAACCTATTTTTAAAGTTTATTTATAGAAATAATTTTTAAATAATAATATATAAAATATAACTTGTGTGTGCATGTTTATTTTTATCAAGCTCGGTACAATAAAAGAATGTTTTTTTTCATCTTGTACTGCCAAGTTAAAATTCCTATCTTCGAATTTTATTAATAAAGTCATACTTATTTCAATTCAAACCTTCACCATTAAACTGGTTTTAATCACTAACGTGATTCCAATAAATTCTGAATCCATTCCTCCTACATCTTTTACCTCATAATTCATTAAAATACATTCATGTAAAAAAAATATAAAAATGCTCACCTAAACTTGTTTAAGTGATATCTTGTAAATGGAGAACTATTAATAAGATATCACTTAAACAATTAATAAGAACTATTAATAGTTTACTTATTATTAATTTATCTATTAATAGAATTTTACTCAGTAATATTATTGACAATTAATTTATTATTATTCTATTTTAAATGGAATTAATATTATTATAATGTTGATATTATTACTTAGTAATTTAATACCATTTATAATTAGTAATAATAAGATAACGTTTCATCTCATATTAATGCATATCAACTTAAGATATATATCTATATGATAAGTTTCTTAACATATTTTGCTATACTAAAGTATATTATATGATCAATTATGTATAAATCAGGTAAGCGAAAATTAAATTTGTAAAAAAAAAAAAGCACAAATTGTCCCCTTTTAATATTTGTTTTCTTCTGAAAAATCATTTTTTTTTCTAAATATTGAGTGAGCATCAAAGTTACATCGATATTCCTTTATAGAAATAATATCAGTAAGAATCATTGTAAGTAAATACATATATGAATAATATAAAAACATAATTGTAAGTTAATTGTTATATTTATTTAAAACAAATATTTAATAATGCAATTAAATAATTTTTAATTTCCTGCCCCTGTAATTCCAAATGGAAAAAAAAGATGTACAAAACTTTAAATTAGATATTATAATCTAATGATAAAACAATCTTTAATTTGTTGTAAAATTGATTTTTAAAAATACATTTTAATAACATGGTTTAATTGTAGGACTTTTTACTTATTCAGGAATTAAAAGAGTCTTTTAAAAACTGAATTAACTATCATAATAAAAAAACTTGTTAATATTTAACAAAAGGTGAAACTTGTTGGTTCTAAAATAATATTTGAGTTGAAATTTATGAAAATAAATAAACAATTCAAACATCATCTTGAATCGTGTTTGATACACAAAAAAAAATGTGATTGAATTAAAATAATTATATTTATTTATTTTTAAAATTTAAAGACTTAACTGTATCGAAACACAGATAAATTATAATTTTGCATCAAAGTTTAAATATATTTAGCCCTAATATAAATACACATTATTCACACAATAAGCTGGGTTTAGTTTCTTCTTTTCACTTGAACATCAAAGGTGTCTTTACATACACAACTAACATCCCTTTCTCAATAGCTCGGTCAGGTGTATCACAGACAAAGAATCATTCAGGACTACAGAGACGAGACATACAGACTTGTAAAGGTATTTCTGTCCTTGTGTACAGAAACCATTATCAAAATCAATACATTTGTTGGCAACAGTTCAGATTAGAGGATCTAATTCTATCTTCTTGTAACAACTCCACTACCCCCCAAAAAAATATCTGTGTATACAAACCGTATGTACATGTAATGCAGTGAGTTGATTGATCTTCTAAAATGGTCATTCTGTAGGTACTTCATCAAAGCCAAAAGTGCAACATTGCCTGTTCATAGAAATTTACTGTCATTAGTTCTTATTTGAAATTTAAGAGCACAACTAATTCAAAGCTTCATGAAAAGCCAGTACCAACCTATTCAAACTAATACCAAATGTAAATTGTACACCACAGAGAATCAAAGCAACACACTATTTCTTGTTGTTCCTCTCAAAAGTCAAGGAAAACAAAAGAGTATGAAATTATATCTACCTCTTGGAGAGAAGCCAAAGACACATTGTCCTTAGGAGCAGCTTTTTTGGTTTTCAAGTCTCTCATCTCTGATTGTATTGATTGGAGTTGACTTTGTATGTCTTTTAACAGCCTCAACTGTTCTTCATCATTCCCTTCATGGTGAATCTCTTGCTTTGCACTAATTCTCTCCCTCTCAAGCCTCTCAATTCTCTGATTCAACTTATGAAACTCAGCTTGAGAACAACAAACTTCACTCATTCCTTCTTTTTTATGGCCACTGACACTCATCATAACTGTAGGACAAGTCGTTTTGATTTCACTATACACTTTATACATACTCTTTCTCTTTTCTGTTGCTCCAAGTTTAACCGGTTTTTCAACCATTCCCTGATACTCAGAATCTGGTTTTCTTGATCTGTTCTCTGCATCCAAATTCCATTTCTCAAGCCTTTTTCCCTTTTCACAAGTTTGTGGAACTTCATATACATCATAGACATTATGCAAACAAGGAGAATCATTAGCAACTCCTCCATTACGTGTACTTTCACCTTGACTCACTTCATCAGTGCCAGCCTGCGATAAAACTGAATAGGACTTCCCTCTTCTACTACTCAAATCTGCACTCTTTTCTCCTTCAGCACAATCTGAAATGATCTTCACTTGTTCATTCAACTCCTTTATCTGGTTCAAATAAGAATCAAGAGTTCCACCACCACCTGAAAATTCAACTGACTTAGGTTGAGCTACTTCCTTTTCAGTACTCTCCTCCTCTATTATCTTAGGAATCACATCAAGAACTGGACTAGGTGATCTTTCCCTGGCAGCAGCTCTCAGGGAACTCAGAAACTGAATTGCAGGCATTGAATGTAGCCTTCTAACAGTGCTACTACTCTGACCCCCATTTTCTCCATTTCTCTTATCACTTCTATTCAGCTGGAGATCCTCTTGAAACTCAAACTCATTAGCACTAAGATCACACCCCAAGCTCATAAGTTTGTGTCTATAAGCCTGGACTTGAAATTCGAGAGACACAATTAACATTTCCTTCTGATACATAAGTTCCTCAAAAGCCTCGAGAGAAGCCTCAGCATGGCCTATCTTCTCTTCTGCCACCCTCTTGTAGTGACTGGCCTCCATCTTCACCACAGCCTTCTCTCCCTGCAAACGCAGTATCATGTCCAGTGCTTCATTCGTTGCAGTAGCTGAAGCTTCTCTTTCCTCATCCAACTCAGCATATAGCTTTTCCAGAAGTTGCTGCTGCGCACGAAGTGTCTCCTTCAGTGCTATTTGATCACTTTTACTACGAGATATCATAGAAGAACACCTCATACTTTCTGCCATACTAAACCTTGCTTACTGAACCTATCACCAATTCCTGAACCCAGAACCCAGAACCCAGAACACAGAACACAGAAATCAAGTACAGCACAACCACCCTTCAATTCACAATCATTCAAGAATGACAGGGCGAAAATATTATTATTTTCTGTTCAATCAATGTGTCTGAGGCATATTGTCGATCAGTTTCAAAACCCACGAAAATTAAGAAAGCTAGACGAAATTTCACGCGTTAAATATAATACTATTTGCCAAATTCCATCAATACTAAGAAAATCCATTAGCATATACATCATAAGGAAGAACAAATCGATGAATAAAGCAAGCACTTACCAGTTACTTACCGCAACAGAATCTGAACCCAACCAAAATTCAAGATTGTGAGAAAGAAGAAAGTAAGCGCAAATGGGATCGATCTTGCAGTAAAGGGGTGTTTTGAGGAAGAGGAAAAGCTTCACAAAGAAATGAAAAAGATTGGTTTGCTTAGAGTGTGAAACTGTACACGCTTTTCAAAGAAGTAAAAGGACTTCACACCACACGGAGAATTTATGGACCTTCCAATGGGACCAGAGAAACATTAAAATCTCGCAAAGGAACGTGAAGAAGCAATCTGCTGCAAAACTGGGTCAGAATTTCCGAAGAACCACTCACTCAGTGTGTGCACAATCCTCACAAAAAATAAAAATGCGAGCTTTTGTTATACGTGCAGGAACTGCACTGGTTCACGCGCTCAGCAGGAAAAGGACAGAGTGTATCTTTCGGTTTCCAGTTACGCGCATAAGACAAAAAGTCAATGTTTGCTAAGGTTCTTCTTGGTTGGTTGGTTTCGATGCCAACTCTATTTCTCTTGTTTTAGCAAATTACATTATATTTATTTTTCGTCAAATATTTTCTTAAATTACACTGAAATCTCGTATTTTATTTTAAAAACATTATGCTTTTTTCATTTCTTTTTTACATTACATATATATTCATTGGTGATTAATCATTTCACATTTCGTTTTTGTTAGTGGGAAATGGATTCTGATTTTTTCCGGAACCGTCGTGAGTTATTGGCCTTACTTTGCTTTTTTATATTTGGTTTGATTGAGAAAAAAGAGAAAAAAAGTAGAGGGGGTTGAAATGGAAAAGAACAGAAATTGTTTTATTGGAAAGAAAAGAAGTCATTGAAGAAAAAATGAAAAACAAAGATAATTATTGAAAAGGAAAAGAAAAGAAAATATTTATTATTATTGTTTATTAATATTAATACTTTTTATTTATTAATAATATTTCATTTAGTGTTATTAATATTTTTATTTTTTTAATAATTTGTAAGTATAACTCTGTAATACAATTAATAATGTGAATTTTCTCATAACTTTTTTTGTATATACTTTTATTAATTTTATGATTGATAATAGAGTATCCACCATGACTAGTTATTTTGATATAAAACAGCAAATCTTTTTATTGTGCAATTATAACATTGTAAAATTAATAAACATTAATTTTATGATTTTTTTCCTTAAACATTTTTTTTTTTTAGTTTCAAGATAAATTTTAGTAATTAATTTTATTTAAATAACGATTTTTTATTTCTTTTAAAAAATGGTAAACAAGTCCATATATTCGCTAGTAATAACAGAGGAAATTATCCTGGTTAGTGTACACATTAAAAAAAGGAAGATAATAGTCTCATGAAATTCTTTTCTCACAGGATGTATTATTCGATAGAAATTTGGTTACCTTACTCATCTTTTACATATTCATGTGTCTGATAAAATTGGATTTGAAAATAATTAATTTTTCATTTTCTTTAAAATTCTTAATTTTCATATCATTATTTATTTTAAATTTTTTTATTAAGATATAATTATAATATAGTGCATAATAAATAACACATTTAATTGTTTTATTATCGTATAATAGATAAAATAAAAATTAATATTTAAACTTAATTCCTTTAAATAAAATATCAGATTTCGCAAAGAAATGTCACTTTGTTAGTGTCACTTATTTCTTATAATTATAACAAAAAACTTAAATTTTGTAGTATAAAGAGTTAAAGAAAAACTTCCTTCATTACTTTTTCATCTTTATGTTTTTCTTTAAATTTAAGAAGATAATATAAGTTTCATACTTTTAATACTGAACCTGCTATGTATGTTCTTCTTTGTTAGTAGAGAATAACTTCACATTTAGGTTAATTAAGAATTAGATTTATCTTGGTTTGGAAGACGAACTTTTATTAAGGCTTTTAGTTCTTTATCACCTGTTTTTGTTAAAGTAAAATCCAACACCCTCGTAGTTTTAATCAAGTGATTGTCATAACAAAATGTAAAACATAAATATGTTTTGTTTTTAAAATGATGAATAATGAAAATTAGTACATGTAAGTTTTCGCTTTGTATTTTTAACGAAGCCTTCATAAGATTATGTACCTAACAAAAATATTTTTGAAGCTTATTTATGTGTTGTGGAAAATGTCTTGATCTTTTTTGTCTACCCAAAATATTCACGCAAACATAAGTCTACATCAAGATCTCTTGGGATATACAAGCTAAAGTTATTTTGTTTCAATCATTGTGACACAAGCTTCTGTCATTTTTGGTCTACTATCTTCCTTGTAAAGTTTATGAGTTTACTTGTTTTTAGTAAAAATACTTGAACTAGTGATGATAAATATTCTTAGTTATCGGATGTTGTTTGAAGAGGAAATTGATATTGAATGCTGCTTGGAGTTATTTTACACTATAGAAAATGAAATTACTTTAGTTCAAAGATTGTTAATGACTATAAAAGAATTTGCAATGAGTCTTTCTTTTAAGCTCAATTACCCTTTGAAGAAGAAGAAACTATAAAAGAGAACAATTGTTAAGTGTTGGAACGTTGCTAAAATCTTTTTATGCTCATAAAAACTTTGCACATAACACAAAACATTGTTAAGTTTGGTTAACAAACTAGAAGAGTGTTCATATCTTTGTACATGTCGTAAGATGATATCCTCTCTAGTAAGCAAATCCCCATGATATTTTTTTATCACACATTTATACAAACCTTATTTGTTTAGTCGGGAGCGACTGTGTTTCAAAAAATACATGTTGATGTTTCAATGCAATCAATTTTTCCAACAAGTATACTAGGTAGTTTGTAGTACAATAAGTGTAGTATCCACATGGATTTGGTAGAAAACACAAGGTATAAACTAGTTTGATTTGAATGAAACAATGTTTGGTTTGTATGGAAAGTATGAAAACAAATTTACTTGTAACGTTGATCTAACATGTAAGACCCGAGAAAAAAAAAATTCAAATAAAGAATGAATATTTAATTTATATCTGGGAAGAAATCAATAGCGTTAATTGGACTAACATAACGTAGCAAAGTACTAGCTCAAGTGGTGAGAGTACTTTGGGGTTGTGTGTGAGGACTTGGGTTCAAGTCCTATGTATGTAAATTGTGTGAGTTTTAATGTTTTCTTTTAAGTAAGAGAAAACGGAACTATAATTTATATTTTATTGTATACACATATTTAGTAATAAAAGTGGAATGGCTAAGTGGTTGGAGCGTGAGAGGGGGAAACCTATGATTCTTACTTCAAACCTTGGCCAGAGAAGTTCAATTTCCACATTTTCTTATTATTTTATTATTTTTTTATTATTTTATTATATTCAGAACCTAGGCATAGATGGGGGTGGTATTGATGAGCCTCCATTGCAGTTGGACGAAAATTTGCATAAAAATGGGAAGAGAAGTCTGAAAAAAAAAAAATGCAGTGCAGAAAAGTGTGGAAGAGAGGGAGACCTGAAAATTTTGGAGGAAAGGTGTG
>Ga0214542_1009423_pt1 | contig 15143 bp, 15 predicted proteins | sample CNSS1metaG_FD_160096 | JGI IMG/M metagenome (GOLD analysis project Ga0214542, IMG submission 160096) | Root nodule microbial communities from cowpea collected in UCLA plant growth center, Los Angeles, California, USA - CNSS1 | ecosystem: Host-associated > Plants > Roots > Nodule | place: USA... | reverse complement strand
ATATATAAACATATATACCTACACAAAATGAGAATTGTAAACATGTCCGATACAAATTAGTCGATGTTGACTTTGCGAAATAGGTGGGGATGTACGAACAATCTCAAGTAATGACAACCGATATTTTTTGGTTTTATAGGTACTATCCATTAAGAACACAATATTAAATGAATTTAACAACTTCACAGCATCAGGATGGGTCTAGAACAAATCGCTAACCACATCAGATTCATCAAGACATCTACTGAAATGGATGTAGTGATCACATTCCAACATTAAAATTAACTGTTGTAACTCAGTTCTTGAACCTCTTATTGAACGTTTGTACCTATATCTTGCATTATACACTTGCTTCAGAGTTGTAACATTACACTCATCTTTTTCTTTGAGAGTGAGAAGTATATTTGTTGGTTTTACTTGACTTTTAGTCATATCAACAAGCAACGACTGTTCAGTAGACTTCAACCTACCCGTATAGGGGTGACCAACTAGAGTAGAAGAGACATCGTGATTATGGTAACCACATTTTACGTTCAACACCCATCCCTCCCCTTGAGAGATGAGTCTCCCTCTCAATCAAAAGGAACAATCACATTTTCTTGTCCCAGATAAACTCGGTTCTGCATCACACTTGTATTTTCTATATTTTCCACCTCTTTCACAACCTAATAATACATGGGTCTTTCTTCCTGGTTGTCCATTATATTTATCCGATCTTAGAATAATAACAACAAATCCAAGATTATAAGCAACCCCTCTAACCCATTTAATTAAATCTTCACGTGTTGAGAAAATATCATCGGTTGTAAAATGAGATGTATAATCTTGTTCGTAGATATCATGAACAAAATCAGAAAACTCTGACATGAGACTACAATTTAGTTGAGAATCCGCTTGAGAATCCAAGAAACTCAAATAACTAAAATGATGATCTTCCATAATGAACTATAATAATAATAAAAATTTTAATACGTAAATAACCCATCGAGGGTAACCACATAATACATAAGAATATTAAAAAATAATGCAATTAAAAAAAGAATGCATAAAGAATGCAACACGAATCAGAGAAAAAGAGTGAATACAACACGTATCAAAAATTGAAAACTGATTACATGCTGATATTCATAACTGATTGCATGATTTAGGTTAGAAAATTCACCAATCACACAGTATACATTCACTCACATTAAAAATTCACCAATAACACAACATACACGTATCAACATTCAATACTAACACACAAAATCCAAGTATGAAACGGAATACCTATTCCGTTTCACAAACATATGAAACGGATTCCAAAACCCGTTTGATAAAAAAGACAGGCAACTTGGTGAAATGGGTTACAAATTCCGTTTCACATCTTTAAGAAACGGATTATGTAATCCGTTTGGAAAAAAAATTTTGGTTTCTATTTGATGTTTCAGTGTTTCGTCTGTCGCACAAAACAACCATGCAAATAAGGAGCAGGAATTTGAACGAAATAACTGATTCAATTCTATTTCTAAGACGAGGACAACACGTACATGCATGCCACCAATCGTATTCACGACTTCTTTTCTTTAAATATTGTTGTCGGAACTCGAAATGGAATCAAGAAGAAAGAAATGGGGTGTGGGTGTAATTTTGAAGAGATTATGATGGAAGGTTTATTTACCACTAAGGTTTAAAAGTAAGGTTTAAAAGTAATGGGGTGAGGGTGTCATTTTTTTATGAATGGTGTAAGCAAAAAAATCAAAATTTATCGGAAACGGCATACACTTTCCATTTCATAAAATTGTGAAACAGATTCCTCTTTCCTAGAGAAAAAGAAAATCCTTATCAACTCTCATTTATCATCTAAGAAACGCATTAGGCTTATGCCTTCATTGAATTAAAACACCAAAAACAAATGTCATTGTAAGAAACTCTATTAAATTAAGAAAGGTGACTTACAACATCCCCACAACCGGCTACGAACATGAGTCATGTACATATATATATATATATATATATATATATATATATATATATATATATATATATATACCACAGAGTACGAACATGAGTAATGTACATATATATATATATATATATATTATATTTATCACAGAGTAATGTTTAAAAGTAATGGGGTGGGGTGTAATTTTGTAATGAATGGGAAAATCAAAATTTATGGGAAACGGAATACAAATTCCGTTTTATAACACTGTGAAACGGATTCTGTAATCCGTTTCATAAAAAAAATTGCAATTTTTTTATGAAACGGATTACAAAATCCGTTTCACAGTGTTATGAAACGGAATCTGTATTCCGTTTCAAAAAAAATTGCAATTTTTTTTATGAAACGGATTACAGAATCCGTTTCATAACACTGTGAAACGAATTCTGTAATCCGTTTCATAAAATTTTATGAAACGGATTACAGAATTCGTTTCACAGTGTTATGAAACGGATTCTGTTTTCCGTTTCCCATACATTTTGATTTTTTTCGTGAAACGACTTTTGTATTCCGTTTGGTAAAAGTTTGAAACGCATTCCAGAATCTGTTTCATAAAAGATTTCGTTATATAGTTTATGAAACGGAAAACAAATTTTGTTTCACATCACAAGCAAACAGAAAAAACTTAAACTGGTATGAAGGCTAACCTGGATGGGAACTACCACCTGGAGAGAAGATAACGCAGTTACTCACAACCACCTTCCTTCAAAGAACCAACAATGACACAACCTTCAATCACAATAACCACAACGCAAAGTAAAGACACTGAGAGAATAAACAACATTCCTTAAAAAAAATAAATGAAAGTGATACAAACCAGAAGAGGGACCACCACCACCAGAGAGAATGAACGAATGAAGGACAGAAAAATTAAAACTCTCAGGAACCACGGACCACAGAGAATGAGAGCAAAATTTTAAATGAAAGCCGACATTGGGATGGAGAAGAAACGAAACGGGAGTAGAAGAAATACTAATAGTAACGTTTTAGGGGTGCAGGACGTTGGCGACACAGTAAATGAAATTTACTGCGTCCCTACCCACTTTCACCTGTATGGTAAATAAGGGTATAACAGTAATTTTTGGGGGTACAGAAGAACTGTTGGAGGTGCAGGGAGAAGGCCCCTACAGGACAACATACATTTAACACAAACAAGTTACCTTAATTTACCTCCCTTCGTCATAATATTTTCAAACACCGAAATTAAAGTTGTATCATTATATTTTGTTCTACTTACGTTCATTTTATTTATTTTTAGTTTCATCTCTCGCTTTTCATCAATCCAATGACGGTCCTTTTTTTTTTTTTATCATTTATCGTTGGTGAAAGTGAAAAGGTAGATTATGTAATTAAGTGCATGTATGTTAAAAGATAAATTCATTCAAAAGTAACAATTAAAGAAAGAATGTTTTTGAAAAATTTCAGTTAGGTTTACAATAAGTGAAATACAAAATAACCTAAAAGAGTCAATAGAACTTTGCAAATCCGGTAAAAACATTGTGCATATTGACCATAAATCTCCCAAAGAAGGAAAATTTTCACAATAGTATTTACATCATAATTGAACTGGCAATTTTTTCTTGCTAACTTTTTATTAAGGGTGGGCAAAAAATCTAATTTTATTGATCCAATCCACTTTTGCTCCGATCCAATCCATTTATAATCCATTTTATTAAAAATACAATCCATTTAAAATCCATTTAATGGATCTGGATTTCAATCTAATCTACATTTTACATATTTTATGGATTGGATATCCATTTTATAAATTAAGATTTTAAAATATGGATAATCCAAAAAATTCAATCCAAATTTTTAATTTAAAATTTTAGTTGGGTCAGACTAAAAGTTGAGATGGAGTATGCTAAATTCAGACCTGGACAGGCCTTGCTCGACGATCTATACGGATCGGGCAGGCCCGACGACCATAAGAGGTTGGGTAGGCCTAAAGATATGAACGGGCTAGGCGGGCCCAACAAATCGAACAAGTCAATCGAGCCCAACGATCCAAAAAATTCAAGTGAGCCCGATGATCCGAACGGGGCAGGCGGGCCCAATGACCTGATGAGCCAGGTGGGCCCGAAGACCCGAACGGGTCAAGCGAGCCCGATGACCCAAATGGGTCAAGCGGGCTCGAAGAACCGAACAGATCAGGCAGACCCAAAGACCCGAACAGGTCAGGCGGGCCCGATGACCCGAACGAGTTAGGTGAACTCGAAGAATCGAACGGGTAAGGCGGGCCCGAAGACCCGAACGGGTCAGGCGGACCCGAAGACCCGATAGGGTCATGCGGACCTGAAGACCCGAACGGACCAGGCAGGACCAATGACGAAAACAGGTCAGGCAGCCCAAAGACCCGAACGAGTCAGGCAAGCCCAAAGACCTGGACGGGCCCAACGATCCGAACGGGCCCGAAGACCCAGATGGGGCGGATGACCTGGACGGGTCCGACGACCCGGACGAGTTTGACGACCTACACGGAGCTTACGACCCGGATTGGCACGACGACACGAACGAGCTGGACGACCCGGATGGGCCCGATAATCCAGGCAGACCTGATGACTCAGACGACTCAAAGGGGCCCGACGACCCATACGAGCCTGACGACCTACAATGGCCTTACAACCCAGATGGCATGATTACACGAACGGGCGCGTCAACCCGGACGTGCTCTACGACCCAGACGGGCTCGACGTCCTGGACGAGCCCTACGACCCGGACGGGCCCGACGACCTGAACTGGCCTGACGACCCGTACTTGCTCGACGACCTAGATGGGCTCGACGACCCGGACGAGCCTGACGACTGAAACGTGCCCGACTACCCGATTGGGCCCGACTGTTTGGAAGGGTTCGTCCGGGTCGTCTGGTCCGTCCAGGTCATCGGGCCCATTCGGGTCATCCAGCCTGTTCGTGTTGTCGAGCCTATTCGTGTTGTCGGGCCCGTCCGGGTTGTCCGGCCCGTCCAGGTCGTCGAGCCCGTTCGAGTTGTCGAGTCCGTTTGGGTCGTCCTGGTCATCGGGCTCGTTCGGGTCGTTGGACCCGTCCGGGTCGTCAGGTCCATCCGGGGCATTCAGGCCTTAATGATACAAGTTTTAAAAAATTCAATTTAAATTTCTTTTATAAAAAATGGATTCTAGATTTTGAACTCTATCCAAATATTTGGATTGGATTTAAATCTTGATCTAAATATTTGGATATGGATTTTAACAAAATCCAAACTACTTTTGCTAAAAAAATGGATTTTGGTCAAAAATTTAATCCAATTATTTAGATCTAAAATGGATGTGGATTTTAAAAATCCAATCCATGCCCACCCCTACTTTTTATTTGCATGTGCTTAAGAACAGGAAATCCCTTATTTCATGATTTTGGTTCGATGTCACATGTTATGACGTACACATTGTTTCTCCCATAAGCACATAAGAATATATGGTCATTGCTAGTAGTAATTCATAGCGCCGAGTAGAGCATATCAAATTAACCCTCCAAGCTAAAATTAACAATTTGAAGTTTTTGTTTCAGAAGTATTTATGTATTGATTAAAGAAACGACAATAAACAAAGATATTTAAAACTTCAAGATATTCATTTATTTACAATGTAATAAATATTCTTAATTAAAATTAGCAATCCACCTTTTCCCCTTAACATAAGAGGAGAGATGTTAACAAAAGCTAAATATTTTTTTTACTAGAGTGGTCCCTGTAAGATAAGAAAGATAGAAGAAGAAACAATGACTTATGGATGTGTTGAGACACCGCCGAAAGAGGGTGGGTGGAGATAAGCAACGCAAGGAATAGTATACTTTTGCACGTGTTACAAGACTACATAGGTCAATACTCGATACCACCCAAAACTTTTATGTTCGAATGACTCAAGTTAAGAATATCAATGTTCAAGCAAGTAAAGCAACCCAACCCATCATCTTCATCATCAAGGAAACATGTAAACAAAAGCACGCATCCACACCACCATATATATATGCCATTCGCAGGTTGCATGCAGAATATAACATTCACGTTTCTGAATGGACACAATGGTTGGAGGAAGAACGTGGGCAGGAACTCCTGTTGTACAACAGATAGTACCTAATTCTGGATGGACACAGGACTCTGCAGGCCATTACCTTCTGGTGGATCTTCCTGGTATTTCAAACACTATTTCACTTTTCAACAAAGAATATGCGTATGAACTAAGAAGAATCGATAAACCCAATTGAGAGATTCCAATGTGAATAGTTTATCTATGCTTTTAAGGTGCACGCGTGCCATGTTATTTTCTACCAAGAAAACTATTTGTTTAGTAGTTATACATTTGCAATTGGTAGGACTTCTTGTGCAGTTCTCAATAAGGATTGATTTGATTCCAAGAAAGCGAGAATAACTGATTTTTGTTTTATTCTTTTGGTGGTCTTGCTTCTTCAGAGTTCAGGAAGGAAGAGGTGAAGCTCCAAGTTGATAGCTATGGCCGTATTGTTGTGAAGGGAGAAAGGCAAATAAATGCCTGGAAACACGACCATTTTCGTCTGACTTTTCCTGCTCCACTGGACTCTGATATGGATAGGATAGCCGGAAAGTTTGATGGTGGAGTCCTTTATGTCACTATCCCCAAGCAAGTAACGCAGCATAGCAAAGTGAGTGAACTCGGGAAAGTTGGAAATGGAAAAGTTGAAAGAGCAGAGGAAAATGGTAGCCATCGACATGGAAATGGTGAAGTTGACAGAGCAAAAGAAAACGATGGCCATGAAGTTGAAAGAACAGAAAAAAATGATAGCCAAGAGCATGGAAATGGCAAAGTTGAAAGAGCAGAAGAAAATGATAGGCATGCCAGTGAACATGACAAAGATACAGAGGAAGAAGTAAAAAGAAATGAAAATGAGTGCATAAAAGAATTTCCGGAACAAGTAATAAGGAAGTGGGAGCAAGAATCCATGTTAAAAGGTGCAGTTGAGGTTTTGAGGGAAAACAAAGGAATTGTAGTAACAGCTGTTGTAGCCTTTTCCTTAGGGCTGTTGGTATATCGCAAATTCAACAACACTGTAAGTTAATGCTTTGACCTCAATCGACATATGTATATCCCTTACTTGTATGTAAATAGAATAAACTACCATGCAAATACTCAAACATTAATAATAATAACAATATTTTCGCTTTATCCTTTGTTCTTTGCTATCTTAAAATCTGCTTTCACAATATGAATTAGTTTACGACGTCATCAATCTTTTATCACATTAAATAAATCAAGTTATCACCAATATTCACCGTTATAATTTATATTTGCTCATATTGTGGTCTAATATCAAATGGCTACCACATGAATTACTCAAAGTCTTGCCTCGTAATTAATTAATTCGCATGTGTTACGAGTCTAAAATGGTTACCATACGAAAGGTGCAAGTCTGGACTCGCAATTAATTCAAATAGAATTGTGAATCTATAATTGCTACAATTTACCCTGACAAAGGACATATATAACTTATTCATCAGCTTGTTTATGATCAAAGCCAAACATTAACTTCTAACAATCTAATCTAAACAAAGTTTTTGAAACCAATCCAAATTTCATGTATACAAAAGGGAAGAACTAGAGAAAGAGGTTATGCATATCAGATACAGTTGGTGCATCTCACCAAGGTAAATCATAGAGAAGATAAATCAGAACAAAATTATCTTGCTCAAGAGTCCCATCCTTTTTCTAGAACGCTCAGTTTTTTCTCTCAAGCTACTATTCTACAACTTATGTGGCTTCCATACTGTGATGAATCCTATCAAAATATTACAGCTTTAAACCAGATGACATCACCTCTTCTTTTCAACACCTCCTTTGCATATATGATTTTTTAAACTACAGTGTCTTTTCACTGACCTCATCTTGTATCTTGATCCATATTAATTCTGCCGATTTTGGAATAGCATCATATCCCCAAAATTTACTTTTATCTTACAGGATCAGATACCGCAAGTAGTCCACCAATTTAAAAGAGCAAAAGACCGCATTGGATGTTGATTCGGAAAAGAGAAGCTTCTTTGGCATATGTGCCATAAAGTTGTGAATTGTGACCTAATGTTCCTAACTCGCGAGAGTTTATCTAAAATAACCAAATAAAGCTTCCCCATCCTGAGCTTCACCCAGAACCACTTTACTTACAGAACTCAAATTCTCTGCCTGCCTGCTTCTTCCGGGGTCACACTATTTTCTTTCTGTTTCTGCTTTCTCTTAAAATATATTAATCTATAACCTTCAAAAAGATTTTTCAAATTTCTTATTGAAAGACTATGATACATCAGAATAATAGAATCGAAAACCTCAACGAGGAAAAGAAAGAGCTTGTTGAACACAGTTGGGATATAGGGGAATTGTACCTCCAGGAGGTTTCGGAACACTGGTACAACAGTAATAGACAATAGTTGCTTGACTTAGAAAAAGCAAAGGTGCTTAGAGTTTGGAGATATAGATGTTGACAAGCGATGCATGGTGAAGAATAAGAAACCAAAGGAGGAGAGGGGTATAAAGGTGATGCTTTGTCGTTGAACTTTATTCAAAATGCAAGTGCTTTTTGACAAAAGGGAAGGGCCCAAGGTTGGGACGCGGAATCATGTGCTTCCTGCCAACCCTTTTAACTTCCTTTGACAATTTCATACGGTTATTCACTCAAGATCCTGGTTAAAGAGGGCTAATTACAACTGAACATTCATATAGTTATGAACGGGGATGGACATGGCACAAGTAAAGGTGTTTTATATATGGGAATTAGTACACACAATCTTGTAAGAATAATATGTTTTAGTATATTTTACAAACCCTAAACCCTGATATGAATACTTGCTCTTGAATGTAAGAATAAAATTTCACAGCTCAACCGCACTTGGAAACCAGTAACTTTAGATTACTGGATCAAGGGCACAAACAATAAATCATAAATCCAAAGTGAAGGAACCGTGACCAAGAAAAAAGGCGAGGATATATAGCAATATGAAAATAACGAAGCTTTAGTAAATCCAGAATTGAAACATTATTACAAAAAAGCATAAAAATCTTCTCTGAACTAAAATATAATGTAATGATCACAAAGCGCACATGTGCATTAGCAATGGATGTCTAAAACATACATATATATTTAGAGTGAGGACTTTATGTACGTGACTGGGAGATCAGTGCAACAGAGAGAATTAGGAATAGAGAAAGGAGAGGTACTTGGGTCATTGTGGGAAGCCATTGAAATAAATAATAAAATATAGAATCTTAGTCCTAATATATATTCTAAAATAGAAATCAAGAAAAAGTGTGAGGTGGATAAGGAAGGGTGAGTGGAGGGAATTGAAAAAGTTGGAAAGAAATCCTTGGCGAGAGAGCATGGAATCTGATGTACCCACTGTCATCACAACAAAGTTCAAAACCGTCCTCCATCCAAAAAAAAAATATATAAAATATAAATAAATACAATTAAAAACAAAAAAATACACCGCACAACGCAAACGCAAACGCGAAACGAACCTTTCCTCACCTCTGTCAAACGCTGATCAGAGTCAGTGACCGCTATCAGCGGCCTACTGTGTAAGTTCGTTTATCGACATTCGGCGCATCCAAGGCTCAACCAAAATGATAAGATGACGACGCCGTTTCAGCAACCACCCCAAACCGTACGGAGACTGGTCGTAGAAGTCATCGACGCGCGCAATCTTCTCCCCAAAGATGGCCAAGGTAGCTCCAGCCCTTACGTGGTCGCGGACTTCGACGGCCAGAGGAAGCGAACCACCACCCGCTTCAAGGAGCTGAACCCGGTCTGGAACGAGCCGCTCGAGTTCATTGTGTCCGACCCGGATAATATGGAGTTTGAGGAGCTCGAAGTTGAGGTCTACAACGACAAGAAGTTCGGCAACGGTAGCGGACGCAAGAACCATTTCCTCGGGAGGGTTAAACTGTATGGTACTCAGTTTTCTCGAAGAGGCGAAGAAGCTCTTGTTTACTACACGCTGGAGAAGAGGAGCGTCTTCAGTTGGATAAGGGGAGAAATTGGCCTCAGGATTTATTACTACGATGAAATGCTTACTGAAGAGGAGAAACCGCCAACGCAGCAGCCGGAGGAGCAGGGTGAGAGACCGGAGCAAGAGCGGAACAGGCCTCCGCCGGGAATGGTGGTTGTTGAGGAGGGAAGGGTTTTCGAAGCGCCTGGACCGATGGAGCAATGCGTGCCTCTTCCTACTGGTCTTCCTCATTCGCCCCATGTAGTGGTTGTGGAGGAATCGCCGCCACCGGTGGTTCATGTCCCTCAGGATCCGCCGTTGCCGGAAATGTCTGAACCTCCGCTGTCGGAAATGCCGTTTCATCCGGAGGTGAGGAAAATGCAGGCCAACAGAGGCGAGAGGGTGAAGATTTTGAAGCGGCCGAACGGGGACTACTCGCCTAAAGATATTTCTTCAAAGAAAACAGGTAATGAGTCTGAGAGGGTTCATCCGTTCGATCTGGTGGAGCCGATGCAGTATCTGTTTGTCAAAATCGTAAAAGCTCGCGGGGTTGCTCCTCCCAGTGAAGCCCCTTTCGTGAAGGTCCGAACGTCGAGCCATTACATGAGATCGAAGCCAGCGAGTTTCAGACCCAACGAGCCCACTGAGTCGCCGGAGTGGAACCAGGTGTTTGCGCTTGGTTACAACAAGACCGACGCTAACAGCGCCACCCTGGAGATTTCCGTCTGGGATTCCTCGACAGAAAATTTTCTAGGCGGTGTTTGCTTCGACCTTTCCGATGTTCCAGTGAGAGATCCCCCTGACAGTCCCTTGGCGCCGCAATGGTACCGTCTTGAAGGAGGAACCGCCGATCAGAATCCCGGCAGAGTTTCCGGCGACATTCAGCTCTCTGTTTGGATTGGCACGCAATCCGACGACGCATTCCCAGAAGCGTGGATCTCGGATGCACCGCATGTCGCACATACTCGATCCAAGGTTTACCAATCGCCAAAGCTATGGTACCTTCGCGTGACGGTAGTGGAAGCACAAGACCTTAATATTGCGCCGAATCTGCCTCCACTGACAGCGCCGGAAGTGAGGGTGAAGGTGCAACTAGGGTTCCAATCGCAGCGAACAAGACGAGGATCAATGAACCACAGAAGCTTATCCTTCCACTGGAACGAGGACCTTCTCTTCGTGGCCGGGGAGCCTCTGGAAGATTCTGTCATCCTTCTGATAGAAGATCGCACTAGCAAGGAAGTGGCTCTCCTAGGCCACATCGTGGTTCCCCTGAGCTCCATCGAGCAACGAATCGACGAGCGCCACGTGGCGGCGAAATGGTTCCCGTTAGAAGGTGGGCCCTACTGCGGTCGAGTCTTCCTGCGTCTATGCCTGGAGGGCGGGTATCACGTTCTGGATGAAGCGGCGCACGTGTGCAGCGATTTCCGTCCCACGGCGAAGCAGTTATGGAAACCGCCGGTGGGTATTCTAGAACTGGGGATTCTGGGCGCCCGAGGGCTCCTTCCGATGAAATCAAAAGGCGGTGGAAAAGGCTCCACCGATGCCTACTGTGTGGCCAAGTATGGAAAAAAGTGGGTCCGAACCCGCACCGTAACCGACAGCTTCGATCCACGCTGGAACGAGCAGTACACGTGGCAGGTTTACGATCCCTGCACGGTCCTCACCGTTGGAGTGTTCGACAACTGGCGCATGTTTGCTGACGTGCCAGAAGACAGGCCCGATTGCCGTATCGGTAAGGTTCGCATACGCGTCTCTACGCTTGAGAGCAACAGAGTGTATACCAATTCCTACCCCCTCCTAGTCCTCACACGAACCGGGTTGAAGAAAATGGGGGAAATCGAGTTAGCGGTTCGTTTCGCCTGCCCCTCCTTGTTGCCCGACACCTGTGCAGTTTACGGTCAGCCACTGCTTCCACGAATGCACTATCTCCGGCCACTCGGGGTGGCGCAGCAGGAGGCGCTGCGTGGGGCAGCGACAAAGATGGTGGCGCAGTGGCTGGCCAGGTCAGAGCCACCGCTGGGGCACGAGGTAGTTCGGTACATGTTGGATGCAGACTCACACGTGTGGAGCATGAGGAAGAGCAAGGCGAATTGGTTCAGAATCGTGGCGGTTTTGGCTTGGGCCGTTGGTTTGGCGAAATGGTTGGATGATATAAGAAGGTGGAAGAACCCTGTTACCACGGTGCTGCTCCACATTCTTTACTTAGTGCTTGTTTGGTATCCAGATTTGATTGTCCCCACAGGGTTCTTATACGTGGTCTTAATTGGGATATGGTATTACCGGTTCAGGCCGAAAATACCGGCTGGGATGGATACCCGGTTGTCTCAGGCAGAAGCGGTTGACCCGGATGAGTTGGACGAGGAATTTGACACCATGCCAAGTTCTAAACCACCGGATATAATCAGAATGCGGTATGATAGGTTAAGAATGCTGGCAGCTCGAGTCCAAACGGTGTTGGGTGATTTTGCAACCCAGGGAGAGAGGGTTCAAGCCTTGGTTAGTTGGAGAGATCCCAGGGCTACCAAGTTGTTCATCGGAGTATGCCTTGCTATAACCCTCACACTCTATGCAATGCCGCCAAAAATGGTGGCCGTCGCCCTAGGCTTTTATTACCTCCGCCACCCGATGTTCCGGAACCCAATGCCCTCCGCCACCTTAAACTTTTTCCGGCGACTTCCCAGCCTCTCCGATCGCTTAATGTAGATTATTCAAATTCAATCGCTAGTTTTATTTTTTTATGACAATTTTATTTTGAAGGTGACATTTTTTTTAGGGATGGGAATTATTATTTTCCTAGATTGGAACAGCGAGGGTGTGAAAACTTGAAAGGAACAGGCAGCTGTTTTGTAGGGATAGTGTTTGAAAAAGGTGTCTCAATAACATTTTAAGGAGAAAAAAAAAAGTGGGAAAGTGGCTAGTTGTCATCATTTCTTTTTGTTGCAATCAAATTGATTGACTGTAGCCACTGTTGAATACTCGAAATAAGAGAAAGAGAGAGAGTAGGGTGAGAGGGAAGAGACAAACACGGTGGGAGAAATTTTGGGTACTGCAGTGCTTGGCTCTTCTGTGGTGGGGACTTTTCTGTCAACCTGTTTGGGATGGGAAGCCATATAATATAATATATTATCTCCCTCTAACATTTCAAAAAATTTAAAATTCCATTGCGTCAACAGTTCCTTTCCCTCTTTCTGTTGTTTCTCTATTTTGTTCTCTAATTTTAATTTCAACTGCCACTTTCCACATTTTGGAATCACATTATCTCAATTGCTATTTCAGTTTCTTCTTCTCTCACATTATATATTATTTTCATTCACGAATTCAAATACGTTTTAAAAAAATAAACTATTTGGTGTTGTCTCACTTTTAATGTTCCAACACATGCTTCCTGTCAAATACACTTTCCTCTTATAAAACTTTGCAGTGACACTTGAATGCCAATTTTAATTGTGAAGGTTGGTAAGTTGTGTGCAGAATTCCAATATCTAACTGGAAATGGGAAAACATTATAGGTGGAAGGGGATGGCAGAAAACTGAATTCATATGAAATCAGCATTTGAGAGGTAAGTTTTGCTTTCAGCAGATTTTGAGGCAGAAAATATTTACTTGATGGAGGCATTGGGAATAGTTCACGTGTGAGTCAAAGTCCCATATTGAATAGAAAAGACAAAGTTAAACATTATATAAGAATAAAGGCTCATAACAATATTGTTTTAAGGTTTTGGTGTAAAAGTGGTGTCTAAAATCTTATATGTGTAAGACTAATGTCATATAACTATATAGAACCACAACCATGTTTATAACCCATAACCTATATGAAATATATATAACTTATCAGCATTGTATAAAGTTCAGAGTGGTGATCAAGTTTTGGTGCCACTGATTTGTCCAAACATGGCCTTCCTCTGTAAATTCTTCAGTGTGCAATGGGAACAAACTCTTTCTGTGACACGCATTCCGTAAATGATGTATTGATTAATACACTACACTAGTGCGTAAGAAAAGTAAGGCCCCATGACACGGTTATCTAAAAACCAATGTCAGGTCTATGTTTCTCTGTAATGGGTAATATTTTACTGTAATGTTATATCTATTTCTATTCTAAAAAAATAGAATTATAATTATATTATAGCTATAAAACAATGTTAATTTTGTTGTTTTTCCCTCTATTTTTTGTATTCTTTAAATTTTGGTGAATTTTACCTACTTTTGGTTAAATAAAAAATAATTTAGAAAGGTGAGTTCAATAACTTTTAACTAATAATGTGACGTATATATCTGCGCAGGGTAACTAATTGCAGTTAGCATGCTTCTATCGTCAAATTTCTGTGTGACCCAAGAAAAATAGTATTTTTACAGCCATTCTTTAGGAAAGACCTACTTTATAACTTCTTATAATAATAAATAAATATTGCATTTAGACAGTAATAATAAAAATATTAAATATAAATAAATTTTGAAATAAAATAATATTATGGTTAGTAAAGGGTTTTAACAAGATATCATCATTCATCACCCAAACTTACCTAGTTATGTTATTTAACATGAAAACACTTGGCATAGCAGTGGCTTTAAGGGTTACCATTCTCTTTGTACAACAATACTTATAAAAAACAATGAGGTATAGGCCCTGAAGGGAGCTTAAACACGACCAAAGTTCATCATATCAACATCTTTTCTACATACATATCGTATTATGAAATTTTATTTTATTTTATCCGTTAATCATGCCACATTACTTTTACAACGTTTTTATAATTTCAATGTAAAGGTTGTGATGATTGGTTATAAAATTAAAATTATGATAATGTTGTGAAGAGTATAAAAGTTAATTTACTATTGCGTGTGTGTGTATATATATATATATATGATAGGAATCTAAGTATAAGTCTTATTTAGGGATGACAACAGGGCGGGACGAGTTTCGCTATCCTATGCTCATTCCCGCATAAAAAATTCATCCTCATCCCCATACTCAAACCTAACGGGTATCAAACTTTTGTCTCATCCCCATCCCCAAGGTTGACAATAAGTTTTTTCAAAATGGACTATTTGTCCCTCTGTTAGAGGTATTCCAGAAATGTCTGCGATCGAGTAAATAGCTCCACGAACGAATGGATCGTATCGAATTGGAAAATGGAAAGATTTGTAGAAGTTATACCCTTCGTCGCCACTTTGCGGAAAATCGTTAGGTATCA
>Ga0214542_1009417_pt1 | contig 15163 bp, 13 predicted proteins | sample CNSS1metaG_FD_160096 | JGI IMG/M metagenome (GOLD analysis project Ga0214542, IMG submission 160096) | Root nodule microbial communities from cowpea collected in UCLA plant growth center, Los Angeles, California, USA - CNSS1 | ecosystem: Host-associated > Plants > Roots > Nodule | place: USA... | reverse complement strand
TCTGGAGTCATCTCAACAGAGTTTCTCTACTATATTCATGAATGAAAATACAAGGGTCCTAAGCTCTCTATTTATAGTAGAAAAGGAGAGCCAAGTGGTCTAGAAAAATGGAGGGAAAAAGGATCTAAAAAGTTGAATTTTGGAGGCAAAAAGGAGCATGTGGGAGGTGTGACTTGCCACCTAAGCAAGTCACACTTGTCTTGCCATTGGAAGCTAACTCTCATCCTTGGAGAGCAAGTTTGAGAAGCTTCTAGGCTTTTTTAGAGTAGACACACTACTCTTGGCCCATTTGGCCCAATTCCCCTTTTTGGTCCAAAATTACTCCTAAAGCCCAATTTCTTCTAAGGCCCAATGCATGGTCCAAAGAAAACCTTATTCTACTGGGCCCAAAATACAAAGCCCAAAAATATACCCTATTCTAATATTTACAAACAAAGAGTCTTAGGCTAGGTCTTCACACCTTCCTTGGCCTATGTAAAGTTCATCTTGGGCCTTGTATGTGCATTGGAGGCCCATTCCTCTTGTATCCTCCTAGCCATTGCTCTTGTTGTGAGTCCCTTGGTTAGAGGCATCTCATCAAAATTAGTATGATTCAAGTAGTGGAGGAGTATGCAGGTGTGTTTCTAGACGAGATACCAGAGTTGCCACCGAGTAGGGATATGGATTTCTCTATTGATCTCATCCTTGGAGCTGGCCCAGTATCCATGGCACCATATTGGATGACACCAGCAGAGTTGGCTGAGTTGAAGAAGCAAATAGAAGACTTGCTTGAGAAGAAGTTCATCTGGCCGAGTGCATCACCTTGGGGAGCACCTGTACTCTTGGTAAAGAAAAAGGACGGTAGCTCGAGGTTGTGCGTCGATTACCGTCAGTTGAATAAGCTAACCATAAAGAATAAGTATCCACTGCCGAGGATAGACGATCTATTGGATCAGCTGAGGAGAGCCATAGTGTTCTCTAAAATTGACTTGAGGTCTGGATATCATCAGATCTTAGTCAAACCTGAGGATGTGGAGAAGACGGCTTTCAGGTCACGCTACGGGCATTATGAGTATATAGTGATGCCATTTGGGGTGACAAATGCTCTTGCTATTTTCATGGATTACATGAACCGGATATTCTGACCGTACCTGGATCAGTTATTTATCGTGTTCATTAATGACATACTGATATATTCGGAGAGTCAGGATGAGCACGCAGAGCATCTGAGAGTGGTGCTGAGAATTCTCAGAGAGCATCAGGTGTATGGTAAGTTATCGAAATGTGAGTTTTGGCTGGATGAGGTGCAGTTCTTGGGGCATGTGATATTATCCCAAGAGATAGCAGTGGATCCGGCGAAAATTGAAACAGTGGTGAAGTGGGAGAGGCCGCAGACCGTTACTGAGGTGCAAAGCTTCTTGGGACTAGCCGGTTATTACAGAAGGTTCGTGGAGGGTTTCTCCAAGATGGTGCAACTATTGACACAACTCACTAGAAAGGATTAACCTTTCTCTTGGACAGATGAGTGCGAGGCATGCTTCGAGAATATGAAAAGAAGGTTGACCACCGCACCAGTTTTGGCTATCCTTGACACGACCAAAATGTTTGACGTGTACTGTGATGCCTCATATTAGGGGTTGGGTTGTGTACTAATGCAGGATAAGCGACCTGTGGCATATGCGTCGAGACAGTTAAAGGTGCATGAGAAGAATTACCCGACACACGATTTGGAGTTAGCTGCAGTAGTTTTCGCCCTCAAAACATGGAGGCATTACTTATATGGGGCACAGTTTCAGGTATTCAGCGATCATAAAAGTTTAAAATACTTGTTTGATCAGAAAGAGCTGAATATGAGGCAAAGACGCTGGATGGAGTACCTGAGGGATTACAACTCTGAGCTGTTATACCACCCTAGTAAAGCTAATGTCGTAGCAGATATCCTGAGTAGGAAGAAAGTTCATGTGTCGGCCATGATGCTTAAGGAGTTGGAGCTGATAGAACAGCTGCGAGACATGAATCTAGGATTGGATATGGGGGCAGGTCATATACGGTGCAGTATGCTGAGGATCACTAATGAGTTCCTAGATGAGGTTCGGGTGGAACAGGATAATGATCAGGAACTGCAGCAGATCATTAGTGAGTTGGGCACAAAGAAGAGGAAGGACTTCAGGATGGGCAGGGACGACATTCTACGATTCAGAGAGAGGGTGTGTGTTCCCAACAGTCGGGTCTTGAGGAAGATGCTCTTGGATGAAGGGCATAAGAGTCGTCTTAGCATACATCCAAGTATGACTAAGATGTACAAAGATTTGAAAGCTACTTTCTGGTGGACGGGCATGAAGACAGATGTGGCTGATTATTTCGCTTCCTGTTTGGTATGTCAGAAGGCAAAGATTGAGCATCAGAGGCCGGGTGGTATGTTGGAGCCTCTGGATATTCCACAATGGAAATGGAACAGTATTTCCATGGACTTCGTTACACACCTGCCGAGATCGGTGAGAGGGCATGACTCAATCTGGGTAATAGTAGACAGATTGACGAAGTGCGCTCATTTCTTGCCGATTAATCAGAAGATGTATATGGACAAATTGGCAGATTTGTATGTCAGAGAGATTGTCAAACTACATGGGGTACCGACGAGTATTGTGTCGGATAGAGACCCAAGGTTCACATCGAGATTCTGGCAGTCACTACAGAACGCCTTGGGTACTTAGTTGAGAATAAGCTCAACCTATTATCCCCAGACCGATGGGCAGTCTGAGAGGGCTATCCAGTCAATGGAAGATTTACTAAGGACTTGTGTACTGGATCACTTGGGGACGTGGAGTGATATGCTGCCATTAGTCGAGTTCACTTATAATAACAACTATCATTCCAGTATTGGAATGGCACCATAGGAGGCATTGTATGGTAGGAGATGTCGAACCCCATTGTGTTGGTAGAAGGATGGGGAGGCAGTAGTGCTTGGACTAGAGCTCTTGCAGCAGACCACTGAGAAGGTGAGAGTGATACAGGATCGGATGCATGCAACTCAGAGCAGGCAGAAATCTTAAGCAGATAAGAGGAGGATGTCGCTTGAGTTTGAGGTAGGTGATCATGTATTTCTCCGGGTGACGACTACAGTAGGTATTGAGAAAGCACTAAAATTGAGGAAGTTGACTCCTCGATTCATCGGGCCATACCAGATCACGAGGAAGATTAGACATGCAACATACGAGATTGCTTTGCCACCACACTTGGCAAACTTACATAATGTCTTCCACGTGTCGCAGCTGAGGAAGTACGTTACAGATCCTACACATATATTGGAGGAGGATGATGTACAGGTGCGCGAGGACTTGACGATTGGAGTTGGACCAGTGAGAATCCTGGATTCTCAAGTCATGCAACTCAGAGGGAAGGAGATCCGAATAGTGAAGGTTCTCTGGGATGAAACGACCCAGGAGATGACGTGGGAGATGGAGGATCTCATGAGGAAATCTTATCCTCACCTATTCACTGGTAAGTTCTCTTTTTTGAGGACGAAAAATTTAAGGTAGGAGGAATGTAAGACCCGTAAAAATTAATTAATTAAATAAATAAATAATTAATAAATGCGGGAGGGAAGATAATTTATGACATTAATTTTTTATTGCTATGATGTGAAAAAGTACTAGCTCAAATGGTTAAGCGTACTTTGATTGTGTGAAAGGACTTGTGTTCGAGTACTATGAATGCCATTTATGTGCTATTTAAGTATTATTGTTTTAATGATATGATTAATCACGTTTCTCATGATATAATGCTTGAATAATATCAATTAGCATGAAACATGAATTGGCATGATGGTTAGCATTGACTTGGCATTGGTATGGTTATGGGTTCAAACCTTGGAGAACCCAAATTAAACCTTATTTTTGGTATTTTTGGCTTTGGCTTGAATATGAAGAGTTGATGGAAACCCTAGATGAATAGGCAGCCATGGGTAGCTGAAAAACAGACCATAAAGGCCAAATAAATGGTAATTAACATCATTATTATGTCATTTTCGTTTTATGCAATTAAGCCACCCTAAAGTCCCATTTAAAAGGTAATTTGGAGAGGAGAAAAAGGTTTGGTTTGCCTTCTGTTGGTACTGCACATAAGGAGAGAAAAATTAGAGTGAAGAGAGTGAGTTGAGTGAATCATGGAGGTAGTTTGAGGAGGTCTACGGGAGGCATTTGGAAGCAAGGGAGAATTTATAGCACTTCAAGTTTGTAAGCAAAAGGATCCAGGTTAGGGTAGTTCCCCATGTTAATTTTATGTGCTCGCATGAAGTGTATGATAAATGTATGATAAAAATGCATGAACCTTGAATGTACTGTGATTTTTCTGAGTTCTGGAAATTTTCCAGAAACCGCCTGGCGGGCTATACATAGGCACCAGGCGGCTTATACCATTTTATGTTTGCTTCTGGTTTCATGGAGGAACTGCCTGGCGGTGAGGCCCTGTGCTGCTAGGCGACATAGGCTGATAACCCATTTTTGGGTTTCTCTGAGGAACTGCCTGGCGTTGATGAATTTTTGCCAAGCAACACGAGCCATGTTGGCTCGATTTTGTGATTCCATGCGTCTTTGAAGGGTTTTGATTGGGGGAACACCAAGTGGTATTGGTTAAGGAAAGATATAACCTGTATTTCATTGATTTTTGGTGTAACTGATGGTGGAAATCAATAGAACACTGAGAATGCAGTCTTAAGGTTTGATGTTGGATTTTTGGTAGAATGGAACGATATAGTTGTTAATTTTTCTAAAATCAAATTATGATGAAATTAGCCTAAGTGATTCTGGGTATCACTATAGTCATGTTATTGGAGGGAAAACGATTAAGATGGAAATAGGAGAGCATACAGATAGTATAGGAGATTCATCTTAGGTGCGGAAAATCTGGGAAATTGCCCAGAAACTTATGCACTGCCTAGCGGCACGCGACCTGCCCCTAGGTGCCATCTCAGTGGCATTAATTATGTGTTGCTGTAAGGGACGAAGCTGGTTTTGGGAATTCAGTGATCCAGGAAGTGAAGGAATAGAGTCGAGGAATGCTGATTGGTGAATTAGAAATGTGTTAAGTAGAGGATTGAGTTGAGATAGGAAGAAATGGGAACTTTAGCACATTACAGAGGTCTGATTTACTGGTATCAATAGGTGAGTTTGGATGGAAAAACCAAAGAGAAGAGGTTGAGGACTTGGGGGTACTATTAGGTGCCAAATTAATCCAGAATGTAACCACCATTTCTAGAAGTTGGAATAATGAGTTAAGAAGGATAACTGAATGATGGTAAACCCAATTGTGTTAAAAGTGGTGAAGGTATAAAATTGCACAGTGAAAAATGTTAAACCTGAGGGTATGAGTGTTATACTTGGGAGAAAAACTCAAACTAGGGATATGTTTGTGATTCAATTGACATTGAGTAAATTGTCTTGAGGACATAATGAGAATTGGAAGATATAGAGCTTAGCGGGTGGCAATAATACAAATATTAAGAGAATTGATTTCTGGAAATGTGCCAAGAGTAGATGGAAGGTTAGCATTCGATAAAGTGCAGAAAAAGATCAAGTCAGGGACTGTTCTGGTATGGCGCCTAGCGGCGTAGTGCGAACCGCCAGGCGGGACTGACCATTTCAGGGAAGAGCCTAACGTGTGGCGCTTGGCAGACCAGAGGGTCCAGCTAGGAGATATCCGGATGCAGGGAGTGCTCTGAAGCACTTAGCGCCTGGCGATACGCGTCACCCGCCAAACAGTCTAGGAGCTGGCAGCGCCTAGAGGCACGTGTTCCCCGCCAGGCGATTTTACTACTGCAGCTTGGAGTTGTTGATTTCATAGGTGTGCTCTAGAAGGCTTTTAGTGATGCTTTAAAGGTGGGATTGCTGGTGTTCCTTGATTTGTGGCTCGGAACGTATCCCTTGAGTTGTGGCTCGGGATAGGGGTTAAGCACGTGGTATTCCTTGAGTTGTGCCTCGGAGTAGCATCTCTTGAGTTGTGGCTCGGGATGGCGGATGAACACGAGGAACCCTTGAGTTGTGGCTCGGATTGGCGAGTGTTGTCAGTGTGAGTGTGCTGGTTGTGGCCAGTACGGATGGGTCCAAATAGATTGCCCTCCTGAATCGTTGACTGACAAGTTTGGTAGTCTTGGGACGTTACGAGCTATACTCGTATTTGGGAACTCCACTGGCATTGCGGTGTATGATCCATAGCAATGGTTCCCGCACGTGCTCTATCAGTTGTGGCCGATAGGTGTGGCAGCAAGTCATCTTGAAGTAATCACTAGAAGAAGTAGAACACGAAAGTCATGGTTGTGGCCATGATATATGGAATTAATTGGATGTTTGAGCATGTCTAAATATATATGTGTTATATAGGTGTATGTTATTTTATATGCTATATTTGTTAAGTTCACCCTATCTGCTTGTGATTGACGATGATCATGTACGCAGTACACGTGAGCAGATGTTGTTGACGCAGGTGGCGTTGGTGAAGCTTAGTTGCGGAGAGGGGATAGCTAGTGAAACTTTATGTTTTTTTTCTTTATGGGTGTGATTATAACCTTGTGTTTTGGTGATTTATGGATTTGAACATTGTTTAATTAATTAATAAAGTTTCAAATTTTCCCGCATTTTGGGAAAATGAGGTATTATTAAATGCAGCATATTTTAATTTACTTTCTTTATTTTATTAAAAATTCGTAATATCCTGACAGAATGTTACAGACACTCCTCTATCAAGGTTACATTATGGGTAGTCTGCAACTCTTATATAGTTTCATTCACCTATAATTTACTATTGTAAACCCATCCCTTCAAGGTTTATAAGTTGCCAAGGGCTTTATCATAGTGTAGTAATTACATCCATCCTATGGTAATAACTAACAATCCACTACCTTAAGTCAGACATTCCAAACATTCTACACTGTAATGAATAAAATCTTCCTTCCAATAGTCTTAAGTACCTTTCATAGAATCCTACACGGAGGGCGATATGAATTGACATTTTTCATCCCCTTATTACCAATCAAAATCTACCAATAGACACTATTAACTTATTCCTACTTACCAAACTTAATATTGCATAATCACATATCATCCATCTATGGTTATGAGCCACAAATGACACCTAAGGTCCATAATTCATGAGCAAACCTTTATCAACAACACATAAGCAACGGACTAGGATTCCAAACCTGAAACTTTTATTTAGAATTATCATTCTCCTTTTCTTTCCTTAACATTCCTTCCAACATACCATAACATAGTCAAACTCTCCAACCTATTACCATTCACATACTAAACGCACCAAATTGCAACAATGCATATATAATAGACTAACTCTCTATTCTTAATTCAATTCATAAAGGTTTCTCGTTCTTTACTCTCTTGAATCAACCTAATTTTCGTTCCCCTCCACCATTGCACATATGATCATGGGTTACCATGCCCGAGTATGTCTAACACTCTACCATACCCACATTTTTAATCAATTTCATATAAGCAAAGCTCCCAATATGGTATACACACATCGATTTCCAGCGATCACATAGACTTTCTACATAACCAGCATCAAAACACCTAAAAGAAACGCGATAATGTCACGTCGCCTGGCGGATATTCATCCCTGCCAGGCGGTTCATGCCAACAGAAAAAAATACAGTGCACATAGTAATGAGCCACCTGGTGGTTCAGGCCTTACTGCTAGGCGGTTTTTGGCCAGAAACCTAGAAATCGCGAAAACAACACAATGAGGAAAGGAGTTCATGCAGTATGGTTCATTCAATGAAACAGTACATCGCATATGAATTAAAACATGCAAAATTAGCTCCCTTTACCTGGACTCCTTGCTCTAAATTCGGATTTGATGTGCCTCTAACCCAAAAGAACTTGTATCCTTTGCTTTCTCTCTAACAATGGCTTCCACTTCCGCTTTCCTTCTGCATTCTGTGCCAATATGCCAGAGTTCTCTGCCCAAATGCTCACACCACAGTTCCAGGTCTCTCTCTAATTACTTTCCCTCTCTCAAAATTATTCCTCTCTTAATTACCCTTTAACACCCTAAAACGAAAATTAAATTATAATGTGCTTAATGAATAATCATTTACCCATTAGCAGAATGGTTTTAGCCCTCTAGCTTGCCCCTCTTGGCTGCTAGGTTTCCTCAAGCCTTTCATATCAATGCCAAAGGAAAATTTGGCAAAAAGAGAGTTAATTAGTTCTCAGTAGGGGTTGCCTCATGCGATCTTCCATCTCCCAGGTCATCTCCTGAGTAGCCTCATCCCATAGCACTTTCACGGTCCTGATCTCTTTCCCTCACAGCTTCTTCACTTGAGAATCAAGAATTTGCACTGGTCCGGTGTTTACCGTCAAGGCTTCTCTGATCTGAATGTCATTTGACTCCAGTACATGAGACGGATCTTCTATGTATTTCCTCAGCTGAGAAACATGAAATACATTATATATATTCGCCAAGTGCGGTGGCAGGGCAATCTCACAAGTTGCAGCACCGATCTTGATCAATATTTGATAGGGCCCAACAAACCTCGGAGTTAACTTCCTTGATTTGATAGCCCCTCCAATACCCGTCATCGGTGTGACTTTGAGGAACACATGATCCCCGACCTCAAACTCTAAAGGCCGCCTCCTCTTATTTGCGTATGACTTCTGTCTGCTCTGATTCCAACACAGCGGTGTCCTACATCGTCGCTCATACAAAGCCTCATACGGTGCCATACCAATACTGGAGTGATAGTTGTTGTTATAAGTGAATTCCACCAATGGAAGCATCGCACTCCAACTTTCCATATGATCCAACACATAAGCTCGTAAGAGATCCTCCAATGACTGGATCGTCCGCTCCGACTGCCCATCAGTCTGGGGATGATATACCGAACTCATCCTCAACTGAGTCCCCAACACTGCGTGTAGGGACTGCCAAAAGCGAGATGTGACCCTCGGGTCTTTGTCTTATACTATGGATTGCATTCACAATCTCATCCACTCTAGCATTATTTCTACGTCTCCGATTAGCCATTGCCTGTGCACACCACATAATTCAGCTGTTCACGTTAACCAACTCAGATTATAACCAAAACAAACAATCGTTAACACTCAATATCATAACATAGATTCACATACAAGCGTAGTAAGCTCACTCCCCAAGTTTCCCAATATCAATGGGTAGCTTGGAAATAAAAGGCTGCATTTAGCAAATAAACCCAATTAGACAAGTTTTATGTAATTAAAATAAAAGAAATTAAAATGAATAGGCCTAAGCGTTGGCCCAATGCTATAAGCCTTATTGGGATCACATCATCCCCTCCCCCTTGAAAAGGATCTGTCCTCAGATCTAGAGGGTTATTAAAGGCTCACAACAACCAAAATAATAGTACCACCAGGATAAAAAACAAATCTGCAATAGTCATCAAATAAAGTGGAATTAAAATCATAAAGACCATTGGATGGAAAATTTGTGAAAACAGGCCTTTGAAGATTAAAAAAGATGGTATTAAGCCCACTTCATAAAAGGAATGTTTTACACTTTGACTAAGATGATTTTTGAAAATAATTTTAATGTCAAAGTGTGTTTTGACAAAACAAGTTGAGGAGGATGAAATAAGGAATCGAGAACAAAAATTTTGAAAAGAAAACAAAACAAAAGATTTAATGGAAAAGTGAGTAGAGTTTAAATTTGGGAAAACTCCCTTTGAAAATGGGATCTTCATGTAAGGAATTGGTGAAGAATTGATCACCAAATCCCTAACACAGAGGTCTTTTTGCTCTTTTGAAATGCACTTTAACTCTACCACTTGTAATTGTATTTCAAGATTACTCTCTTGTTTTATTTTCGCTCTGTCCTCTAATTCTTTTCTCTCATTCTCTTCTTTTGCTTTTCTTAGACTCTCCTCTTTAGCCTTTTGTTCTTCCTCTCTTTTTTTCTTCTCTTTTATCTCTTTTTCCTCTTGTTCTCTTTGAGCATAAAGCTTCTCAAACTCTTCTTTTTCTCTCTTCATTTCAAACTCTCGAAGCTTTTGATGTTTAACTTGCTCTCTCTTGCATTTTTCTCTCTTTTTTTGTTCATTTAAGAGCAAGTCTAAATTGTGCTTAAAATCTTTTTCTAGTCTAGAAAACTTAGCAATGTTTTGGATGAATGCATCCCCAATGTCAATAAAGTCTTCTATCCTAGCTTGTTGTGCTTTAGTGATCCTAAATGAAGGGGGAATGAAATGTTTCCACATGCATGTTTTTAATTCATAAAATGTATTGATGCATGATGTTCTCCCCTTTTTCACATTATATTGCCTCTCTTGCCACCAATCAAATGCACGTCCTACAAACCTAGATGTAACATGCCTAAGAATATCTATATGACTATATTTACTAAACAAAGGTTGCACCAACTTCTCAGTATCCCACATCCAATCTTTAAATGATATTGGTCCTATATCTTCCCCAAAGAATGGAATGTCACTATGAATGGTATGACGCAACTCATGACTACGATGCCTATCTAAATGCACACTATTATACCTATCTATATGCATACGGCTAGAAGAAGAAAAACTCATTTTGAAACACTTTTGACAAAACAATTGTTCACAAAGTTGATGAATTTCTAAAGAGAAAGTAGTGGAAAAGAATTCTAGAGATACTTCCAGGAAAGGGAGGTGAGTCACATGGACAAGCTTAGGAACCAAGCCTTTCCTAGCCAGAGATCTCTAAAATGCTTTCACAAAATTCCTCAATAAAAATACAAATGAAATAGATTGTATGAAAAACAAATTGAGAAAGTGTGTGAAGAAAGAAGAAAACTTAAAGACCAAAAGAAGGTCAACTAGGTGTTAAACAAATGGCACCTAGATATCACGGGACCTAAAACAGAAATACAACCATACAAAGCACGCAAAACAGAACCTGAACATTGAAACACATAGCATAAAAGCTGAAAACATAAAGACTGAAATTGTAAAAACTGAAAACATAAACTAGACGAAAAACCTAAGTGAAGATACAAGTGGCCTTTGGAACCCCTTGAATCTCACACTACACGTTTAAAAACTATTACAAACTTGCGAAGGACGGGATTGCTCTAAAGCATTTTCCCACCCAAGCCAAATGAAAGGAAAACACTGAAATCGGAAAAGAAAAATTTACACAAAAGCCGTGACATCAAAACTGAAAGCACAATAAAAGAACATAAACTATGCTAAGCTATGTTTCTCTCTCGGCCAACCTCCAAAATGTGTCACCCTCAAGTGTGTGCACCCCTCCTTGAAGGTCCCAACTCACTCCTTTTTCCTCTTGGTGGCCACTCAATTTGGTTTTCCTCACCACAGTTGCACCTTGCAGAAAGGGTATCACCTACAAGGCTACCAAAAACAGTGAGTTCAAGCCAAATGAACCAAGAACAAATGAGCAGTCAGCCATTTTTGAGAGTAAAAAGCAGAAAACAATAAAAGTTCAAATTTGAGGCAAGGACAACATCAAGTGATGGATATAATGACAAACTCAAAGGATAGCCAACAAAGACAAGCAAGAAACAAGCTATGAAAGAAAGGAAGCACACAAAAGAGAACCTAAGGAATGTATCTAGATTAAGATGAACAAAACCAAAAGCAAACAAAGACTCAAAATAAGTTGAATCAAGAGCATGTGCACATGAAATTGAACAGAACAGTAGGCACTTTGTGAACTGTACAAGACAACTTGTATTTTGCTGAAACAAATAATGTTCTCAAATTCAATAAAGACTGAAAAAATATCTTTCAGATGCTTTTCTTTTTTATCATAATCTTTTTCTTTTCACTGATTTCTTTCTCTTTTTCTTTTCACTGATTTCTTTCGCTTTTTCTTTTCAGCTCTAAAAAACGTGTAGAATAGTGCACAACAGTATCAAAATTCTACCACCAAATCAATGAACAAATGCACATGACAGATTACAAGGATCCAACTCAAAAACAATTTGAAAGACACACACAAGGACAAATAGAAAAAAGACTCAGCCAGTGCAGAACTAAAAACAAAATCAATATGCAGCAGATTTGAATCAATCATCAACACAGATTACAAAACGTGCAACAGCTTATGTCATTTGACAATCTCAAAATCTGAACATGTGGAATCAAAGAAAGTAACAGCAGATCAAAGCAATAACACCAGAATTGTGAAGTCAAGCAATGAAGCAGGCCACAACAGAGGCACTCAAAAGTAAATGAAACTTGATACCACTACTGTAGGCAAATGGATATGGTTCAAACTCAGAGTACAATGACCCAACAATGGCAAGGCACAACAGAATTGGAAGTAACAAAACCCAAAAAGACTGCATCAAACACAAAGTTGTCTGGCATACACTTTAGAATGTAAAAGCTGTTAACACAGAATAGACTATCAACACTCAATTGATGTGAATGTCACAGAACAGGAAACTACCCAGTGAGGCTTTCGAAAAACAACTGAAAGGGCTTATACAAAGCAACAAAAGCAGAACCTGAACAATAGAGTAGAAATTGATTCTATGACAGAATGAAGGAGCCAACAGCAAAGTGAAACAACTTTAATGATTATAATATGAGAAAACAGAAACTGGAACTCAAAAATTACATGGCAGTGCTGAAACAAAATCAGATGAATGCAACAAGTGAATAAGCTGAGGCACCATATTTCATAAAGCACTTAAACACAACTAAGAATACCATGCTACACTGCCATCAGAGCAGGACTCAATCAAATATGAATATGAGCAAACTATGCACATTGAAAGTCCTGATTTAGAAGAGAAACAACCTCAACAGCAAAGAACAATAATTAAATTGGTTGAACATGATATCTAGGCTAATCACAGACAATAAAATTGTGATATAGCAAACCCACGACAGATGCAGATGCAATGATGAACAAGGAATAATCAAAATAAGTTTCCAGAGCAGAAATTGAACTTTGACACAGAAACAACAACGGGAAGCAACAAGCATATACTCTGAAAATATTTGGAAACTGCATCAAAGGCAACTAACGGGTCAGGCACTGATTCAACAAAACAGATTTCACAAGAGCACTGAAACTGCCTATGCAATCACCAACCAAAGCAAGAGTGTCCACATATAAATTCTGATGCGAATCAGATTAAAGTGCGATGGAATACTCATTATGTGCTAAGGAAGGAGCAATCCTTGGCCAACAATTTTAAGGTGTAGAACAACAACACACTTAAAAGCACAAATTGAAAACAGAGACAATTTAAGAAGAATTGAACAAGAACAGTATCAATTGGCATTGCAGACAATTTGCTAATGATCTAATAGCAAATTCAGAACTCTAGAACACTTATAATAACAAAAACTAAGAATTCAAAAACAAAACAAAAATTGAATGAGATGTGAAACAGTGACACAGTTTCAGCACACATCTATGGAATCACTGACATACAAAACGAACTAAACAAAACCTAAGACAAAAACACGAGAATATAAAATTCAAAGCTAGGTAATAAAAACTGAAATGAAACCTACTTGACATGCATTTAAATCGGCAGATTAGGAAGCTTAGGAGAAAATATCAGCAGTATTGATTCAAGACAATTAGAACAAGCACATTGAATCAATTTCAGCACAAAAAAAAAATCCAAAATACAGATTCAGAACAGAATCAATCAGAGAATCAATCAAATAAGACTCAAGCAGCGCATGAACAAGACCGGAAATCAAACAGAAATGAAGAAATAGCTGAGATAAGACGAAGAATACTTAACTCACGGTGGTCCAAGAACGAGTGGCTTTGAATACCACTTGATGAGGCTCCTCCGTCGCGGTATCGCCGGAAAAGCTCTCCCAATCGGCGTTCCACCGATTGAATCTCGCAGAAAGCGAGGGAAACGCAACGGAATGGTTCGTGTATAGTGTTTAGGCTCAAATCTCACTGGTTTCGGAAACCCTAAGAGGTAAAAACCTAATCTAGGATTCAGATTGGAGCAGAGACGAAAGGTGGGAGTACTCTCAACCAAACTATCATTCATCAAAGCTAACTTTTACAAAGAAATTGCTTGCCTTTTATAGAAGAAGGTAGCCGGTAAAAATAGAAGGAAGAAAATGATGTTTGCCTCTAACAAAAGGTCCTAACGGCGAGGAAAGAAAACCCTAACGAAGCACTAGGGCTGGAACCGTTACTGGAAGGAGCATAAGCAAAAAGGAGGGCAGCTCTTTCGTCGGACCCTAATGGCTTGGGACATGTGAAGGTGGAAGGCGTGAGAATCGTGTGTTGGGTGAGGAAAGCTGGAACCCTAGCCACACCTATCTTCAAAGATGGACGCGCCTTGGAGAATCATCAAATGAAGTTGGGCTCGGGTTCAGTAGAGGAAGGAGGTTTTGCAGCTGGATTGTAGTGTGCTGAATGCGTGAAAGGAATTGGGCTGCTAGGTGCAGGCCCAGTTGATGATGGTACTGAAGAAAGGTTGCTGCCAGCGTTGTAGGGGTGTGCGGAAAAATAACATTGGGCTGCTGATTGAAAAAGTTGGCTGCAATTTTGTAGAAGTGTGGAGGTGTGCAAACATAATCACGCAACGTACAGTTGGACTTGGGCCGCAGATGGGATCTTGGCCCACATGATGATGCTTATTGATGGAAAAAAGCATGGGTGTGGTGAATTGGGTCGCAAGCCCAATATTAATGGGCAGCTTGGAAATAAAAGGCTGCATTTAACAAAGAAACCCAATTAGACAAGTTTTATGTAATTAAAAATAAAAGAAATTAAAAGAAATTAAAAAGATTGGGCCTAGGCATTGGCCCAGTGCTATAAGCCTTATTGGGGTCACATCATAACCTTGTCTTGTTGTAGCTATCTTGGTATGGTTCAAATTCACTTTCATGACACACAAAAATAGTGTTGGCAGAAAACGTGACGATTTTAAAACATTAAACTGCACCAGCTCAGCCGTCCAAAAATTACGTTTTTGGTGTCAAAAGAAAGCTCTTTGAGTCTAGTTTCCAGAAAAAAAGGAACCAACGCATTTGGAGTTCTAATGAGAAAGTTATGATCAAATTAGTGAGCAAAGGTCAGTGTTTTCAGGTTTTGTTGTGGCAGTTTGGCTACGGTTTTTGCACCTCTTTAAGCTCCTAAATGTGGTTGGATAACATGTCTTTGGATGCTTAGTGTTTGAGCCTCAAATCCATGAGTTTAAATGCATG
>Ga0214542_1009416_pt1 | contig 15163 bp, 14 predicted proteins | sample CNSS1metaG_FD_160096 | JGI IMG/M metagenome (GOLD analysis project Ga0214542, IMG submission 160096) | Root nodule microbial communities from cowpea collected in UCLA plant growth center, Los Angeles, California, USA - CNSS1 | ecosystem: Host-associated > Plants > Roots > Nodule | place: USA... | reverse complement strand
AAAGAGAAAATAAAAAGATTTGTGAGTGGTCTTAGGAGAGACATAAAAGACCAAGTAGAGTTGTATGAGTACTCCACTCTTGAAAATGTTTTCACACTTGCCCTTGGGATTGAAATTCAATTGAAAATAAAAAGAAGGGCAAAGAAGAGTTACTCACCCAACCACTACTTAATCACTCATGGAAAGGAAAGGATAAAACGAAACATGATAAGTTCCCTTCTAACTCTCATCAAGAACCACCAAGAGATCACATTCACCATTCCACTTCTTCAAGATAATCCTTCATCATCAAGAAAAGGCTTTTGAAACTTTAAAACAAAAATTGATCAATCCACCACTCCTAGCCCTTCCTAACTTCTCCAAAACCTTTGAAATTGAGTGTGATGCATCCAATGTAGGTATTGAGGTCGTGCTTCTCCAAGAGGGACACCCCATAGCCTATTTTAGTGAGAAACTCAAAGGGAGTCACATTAACTACTCCACCTATGACAAAGAGCTTTATGCTCTTATGAGGACTTTGCAAACTTGGAAACATTATCTTCTTTCAAAGGAGTTTGTGATACATAGTGACCATGAGTCACTCAAATTTTTGAAAAGCCAAGGCAAGTTAAACAAGAGACATACTAGGTGGGTAGAGTTCTTAGAACAATTCCCATATGTGATCAAGCATAAATAAGGAAAGGCTAATATTGTGGCGGATGTGCTTTCAAGAATTCCCTCCTTTCCATTCTTGAAACTAAATTTCTTAGTTTTGATCATATTAAGGAATTGTATCCAAAGAATGTTGATTTCTCCCCCATTCTTAGTGAATGCCACCAAGGGGCTTACAAAGACTTTTACCTTCTCAATCAATATCTTTTCAAGGGTAAGAGACTTTGCATTCCCCGAGGTTCTTTAAGAGCATCACTCATTAGAGAGGCACGTGAGGGAGGTTTAATGGGGCATTTTGGGCCAAACAAGACTTTGGAAGTCTTAAAGGAGCATTTCTATTGGCCTCATATGAGGAAGCATGTAGATAAGCATTGCAAGAGTTGCATAGCATGCATGAAAGCCAAGTCTAGACTCTAACCCCATGGTCTTTATACCCCATTGCCCATCCCTTCCAAGCCTTGGGTTGACATTTCTATCGATATTGTCTTAGGCCTCCCAAGGACAAAAAAAGGTAAGGATTCCATTTTTGTGGTTGTGGATAGATTCTCTAAGATGGCCCATTTCATTCCTTGCCATAAGATTGATGATGCAACTTATATTGCAAATCTTTTCTTCAAGGAAGTTGTGAGACTACATGGCCTCCCTATGTCCATTGTGAGTGATAGGGACTCCAAGTTCCTAAGCCATTTTTGGAGAACTTTGTGGGGAAAACTTGGAACCAAGCTTCTTTTTTCCACCACTTGCCACCCCCAAAGTGATGGCCAAACCGAGGTGGTTAATAAAACCCTAGGGCAAATGTTGAGGTATATGATAGTGCAAAATATTAGAGAGTGGGAGGAACTTCTTCCCCACATAGAGTTTGTCTACAATAGGGTTGTGCATTCCACTACTTATCATTCCCCTGCTGAGGTTGTGTATGGGTTCAATCCCCTAAATCCTTTAGACCTCCTTCCCCTACCCTCTCATAAGGCATGGATTTGCCAAGATGGTGAGACCAAAGCCAACTACATACAAGATTTGCATTCGCAAGTCAAGGAAATCATTAAGAGGAGAGTTAAGAAACAACAAGAGGATGGTAATAAGGGAAGAAAGGAAGTCATCTTCCAATAGGGAGATTGGGTATGTCTTCACTTGACAAAGGAGAAACTCCCTACTCAAAGGAAGTCTAAACTTCTCCCTAGAGGGGATGACCCATTTCAAGTCATTAGGAGGATTAACAACAATGCTTATGAGTTAGACTTACCCCCAAGCTATAATATAAGTAACTCATTCAATGTTTGTGATCTTTCTCCTTTTGATGTAGGGTTTAATAATTCGTGGTCGAATTCTCTCCAAGAAGGGGAGGATGATCAAAGCGTGACCAACCATGACACCTCCATAGAAGCTCCCTCAAGAAGGATCACGAGAAGCATGTCTAGAGGGGAGTCTTATATTCCATGACCTTTATCTTTGTTTTGCATTACTTTAGTTTGAATTTCCTAAGTTGGTTTTTAGTTGACTTATTTTGGTTGACTTGTTGACTTTGACCCAAAGTTGACCTTTGACAAAGATTAGATTAACTTAAACCAACATGCTAATCTTTGTTTGTCTTGTTTTGTAGTTAATTAAGAGAAAGTAGAGCATGCTAGGTGGCAAATGGTGATTGGAGCATATAGATGATGTGGAAGAGAGAAGAAAGCAAAAAGCATAAAGTAAAAGCAAAAGTAGACATGTACCTAGTCCTTTTCATGTTTATGGATTTGCCAAAGGACCCTTATGAACTTCTATTTAAAGTGATGAATATCACCCTACAGGGCTTTTCAGCTTGGGCCAATGGCCTGGCCCATTTAGTTTTTCTTTGTAATTAAATAAATAATCATTTTGGGCCTTATACTTTTATTGGGCCATTCTTTTACGCTATCTTTAATTTATTGGGCCTTATACTTCACATGGGCCAAGAAAGATGTGAAGACCCAGCCTAGGACACTTTGCTTGTAAATACTAGATTAGGATTTTATTTTGGGCTTTGTATTTTTGGGCCCAGTAGAATAGGATTTTCTTTGGGCCATGTATTGGGCCTTAGAGGAAATTGGGCTTTAGAAGTAATTTTGGACCAAAAAGGGGAATTGGGCCAAATAGGCCAAGAGTAGTGTGTCTACTCAAGAAAAGCCTAGAAGCTTCTCAAACTTGCTCTCCAAGGATGAGAGTTAGCTTCCCATGGCAAGACAAGTGTGACTTGCTTAGGTGGCAAGTCACACTTCCCACATGCTCCTTTTTGGCTCCAAAATTCAACTTTCTAGACTCCTTTTTCCCTCCATTTTTTGGAGACTCCTTTTTCCCTCCACTTTTTGGAGACTCCTTGGTCTCATTTTAGCCTATAAATAGAGAGCTTAGGACCTTTGTATTTTAATTCATGAATATAGTAGAGAAATTCTGTTGAGATGACTCCAGACTCCTCTCTTTTTGTGAATCAACTTAGCTAGAGTTCTCCTTCTTGGTTTCCTCTAGCCCCTTTCCTTAAATGTTGGCCCAACCTCACTTGAGAGCTTCTCCAAACACCATTGCCGCATCATTTCTCCTCTCATCTTCTAGCTTCCGCACCTTAATCCTCCTCCATGGAAGCCTCATCAATTCCGCATGGCTTCTCCTTGGCTTCCTTACTCTTGAAGATGGACTCATCATGTGGTATCTAGAGCCTTGCTTGATCAAGCTTGACGTCAAGAGATAAGTTCATCTTCCTTATGGTTTTTCTTTCAATTTTCGTGTTGCTCATCCATTTTTCTTTGTGTTCTTTCATTTTTTGTGTTGTTCTTCCATTTTCTTTGAGTTTTTTTCAAGTTTCCTTCAAATCAACCAAACATCTATGAGTCTACATGAATTCTATGGATTCAAATGGTAGATCTCCATGATTTTTGGTTCACATTTTTTCTTAAGTTCCATTTATTTTTCCAACAATATTTTCTTTGCTTCCTAGTGTGTGTTCTTCATTTTCATTCGGTGGTATCCATTTATTTTCAGTTTATCATCTTGTGTTTTGTCTTAAGTCATGTTTAAGTGTTTTGTTTCATCTCCATTTTCGTTTCATTTGCTATTTTCTGCATTTTCTTGATGAGAACCAAGTCCTACATCACACAAAAGAGCAATGAACATCAAAGTGATGCTTGTGGATGTGTAAGGCATGTTCTCACTATTTTTGATCCATTTCACCGATTGGATTCTTGTTTTTGTCTGTTCTAGATGTTCTTCTATGATTCATGCTTGATTCTAGATCATAATCAAGTCATTCTACTTGAATTTCATAAAACATCTTCTCAATTTCCGTGAGCAACTATGCTCTAGTCTCTGTTTTCAGTTTTCAGTTTTCACTGCACGCACACCTATTGTTTGTGATTTATCCTGAACACATGGTTCGACAAAGGTTTTTTCTGATTTTTGCCTCTTAAAAAAGAGAGATAAACGAAAATTAAAAAAATCACTAAAAAAATGTTGAGTACAAAAAATATGAAAAATTTGTGAAGTTGAGGCATCAATCAACATTTTCTAGACTGCCAGTTTCTGGAAAATTCATTTTCAGTGTTGCTTTGTGTGCGGTTTGCTGTGTTTTAAGTGCTCTTTGTTGATATAATTCTTGGCTTAGGAGAATACAAGAGGAATGGGCCTTAAATGCGCATGCAAGGCCCAAGATGAACTTCACACGGGCCAAGGAAGATGTGAAGACCTAGCCTAGGACACTTTGCTTGTAAATACTAGATTAGGATTTTATTTTGGGCTTTGTATTTTAGGCCCAGTAGAATAGGGTTTTCTTTGGGCCATGTATTGGGCCTTAGAGGAAATTGGGCTTTAGAAGTAATTTTGGACAAAAAAGGGGAATTGGGCCAAATGGGCCAAGAGTAATGTGTCACTAGTACAGTAAAAGGATATTAGATCAGTTTTTTTGGGCATATTACATCGATTTTATAACCGATGTTATATAAGGCGATGTAATAAGTAGAAGACATATCACATCGGTTGTTAGAACCGATGTAATATAGAAAGCAGATATTACATAGGTTGTTTGTGGGAACCGATGTAATATCTTGTACTATTTGTTTTTAAATACAATACCGGTTTTTCTACCTTCTAAACCAAAACCTACAAAATAAAATAGATTCCAAAGCAGACAATTGAAGTACTTGATAATATAAATCATGTGCACTAGCATATTACAAGCAGTAACATCATCCGCTTCAACTTCAATTGAAATCAATAAAATGGTATATATCACTCACTCTAAGTAGCAATTTGTAAAATTAACAAATTTATAAAGTAAAACAGAGAACGTAGCCTTCCATGTCCTGATGTGTTGTCACCTCTCTCCTTTAACACCTGTAAAACAAGTTCTTACATAAATATCTCCTCATTTTTTCCTAATCATATTATTTAATGCCAACAAAAGAACAAAAAGCATAAAAAACACATAACACCCATAATTATCAACATTAAATTTATTACAAATATATGCCTCTTGTCCAAATTACCAATTCTAGAAGCCCATGATTTCCTTAACAACCACCTTACAAAGATAATTAATTAGCACTTTGGTGGCATGCAACTATTTTGAAAAACCATTGTTAAATGAATCTGCATGCCCCTATGTTTTTTTAATGTTCAAATGAATCCATTGGGTTTCATTAGTTTTAAAGTTTTTTAATAAAGTCCTTGCCACTTGATCACTTTTATGCATTGTTAGATTCAACAACACAATCAGGAGTTGTAGAAACTGCAAACCAAATGGCATGCATTTAAAACACAGTTAAAAGGAAAGTGATTAGCCTATAATTAGAAAATTAACACGATGCTCAGACACTAGAACAGTTAGACCCTACTACAAATTTAAAGACTATGTTGAACATCCAATTACAATGCTTAGGGAATAATTCATTTTTATCCAACAACACCACATACATAGGGGAAGAAATATATATTCTCTAACTCCTAAAAATTTTTGAATAAAAACCTATTCCAGAATCCAACATCTAAAAATTGGATTTGCAAATCTAATTATGAAATGGCACCATGCATCAATAACTTCATTTAGAATACAAACTAGCTGCTCTTAACATGGGAAAGAAAATATATCTCAAATTTTGACTCTTGTTAAACCTTGGTCATTCGTTTCACTAACTTGCTAAACCTTTATAAGTGACAAAAGAAAAGTTGTCTCAATTTCTTGCTTCTGCTGGCTAAAATAGATTCACAGTTCACCATAAATTATATAATACTACAATCCAAAAGTTTCACAAGCCAAAATCCTATTATAGTTAAAAGGCAAATGAGAAAAAAAAGCAAAGAACACAAATTATAGAAGCTTCTCCCTAGAAATAAAAACTTAAAGAAAAAGGTAGTAATATTTCATAAAAAATGAAACTGAACGAAAGATATGAAGTATGTGAAATCACCAAACCTCCTCAACAGGGCACCAACGCTTAACCCTGTGAACCTATTAGAACCCAAAATGTGTGCAAGCTATATTCTAAACCCAATGAGAGAAAACCATCTAATTCATATATTCATAAGTGAATCCAAACCATCTAATTCATATATTCATAAGTGAACCCAATATTCAAAAGGATTGATTAAAAATTGGTATCATCAGTGCTTCACAAGTGCCTTCTAATTCATATATTCAGAAATGATGGAGAGGAAACTCACAAAAAAAGCAGTGTCGCAATGTGTTTCTGACCCACCACGATCTCTTTGACAAAAAAATGGAAATCCACGCCCTCCTTCCTCTTCACATTCTGGTTTAGGTTAACCTCCTCGCTATCGCATAATCTGAAGCAAGGAAACATGAAAGAAGCAACAATCGACATTTGGGCTTCCTTGGAAACCCCTTCCATGATCTGGTGCTCTGTTTTTTTGTGAAGCAATCAACGAGAAAAGAATGAACAAAGGGAAGTTAGGGTTACATTGGTGGCGGGTGGGAAGAATGGCGTGTCTGGTGGTGGTTGGGAACGAAGTTAGAGAGGCGTAGGTTGAGCATGATGCAGTGGCGGCCTAGGGCTAGGGTTGAGCGTGATGCAGTGGCGGCCTAAGGCTAGGGTTGAGCGACGACAATGGAGACCCAAAAATAACTCTTTTTCGGAGTTTCGAATGGAGAACGACGCTTAGAAGTGAACAAGGCACACAACAATGGTGAATATGGTGTGAACGAGGCGCGAGTGGATGATGAATTGTTGAACCTAGGCGCAAGAGAAAAGAGGATTCGAACCGAAAGAGAAGAAGGGAAAGACGTGTTGTTTGAATAAAAACTAATACCACATCGGTTATTTGCACAACCGATGTTATATTGATTAAGTATTTACGAAACTGCCACCGTATTTTGTATTACATCATTTTTTTAATAAATGATGTTATATGTCGTTGTTATATTCACATTTTGCACTAGTGTGTCTACTCTAGAAAAGCCTAGAAGCTTCTCAAACTTGCTCTCCAAGGATGAGAGTTAGCTTCCCATGGCAAGACAAGTGTGACTTGCTTAGGTGGCAAGTCACACCTCCCACATGCTCCTTTTTTGCTCCAAAATTCAACTTTCTAGGCTCCTTTTTCCCTCCATTTTTTGGAGACTCCTTTTTCCCTCCACTTTTTGGAGACTCCTTGGTCTCATTTTAGCCTATAAATAGAGAGCTTAGGACCCTTGTATTTTCATTCATTAATATAGTAGAGAAATTCTGTTGAGATGACTCCAGACTCCTCTCTTTTTGTGAATCAACTTAGGCTAGAGTTCTCCTTCTTGGTTTCCTCTAGCCCCCCTCCTTGAGTGTTGGCCCAACCTCACTTGAGAGCTTCTCCAAACACCATTGCCGCATCATTTCTCCTCTCATCTTCTAGCTTCCGCACCTTCATCCTTCTCCATGCAAGCCTCATCAATTCTGCATGGCTTCTCCTTGGCTTCCTTACTCTTGAAGATGGACTCATCATAAAGGGTGCTCCTTGTCTTGTAAAAGGGTTGATCATTTGTTGTTATAAACTTTGTGCTCCTTCCTTGAAGTGAACTCACCTTTGCCTTATCTTGCTTGCAAGTGGCGGCACCATCACTCATCTCTAGGGTTTGGTTGGCTTAGATCCCCCCTATGAGTGGCGTGCTTCATCCATTTCCCATCTTCTATGCTTTCCATTTACTTCTTCTGTCACTTTGCTCTTTAAGTGTTGTTAAATCCGTGTGTTTTAACTTGAATCCAACTCTCTTTTTCCTTTCATGAGCTTGAGAAATGAACCTTCACATCTAGATAGCTTGCCATCTTAATGTCCAGTGGGAATTTTCAAAAAGCTTTCTTAAACAACTTCACCATATTCATAACTCTAAAAGAAAACAAGATAATCCTTCACCAAGCCATAAGGAGATGTGTAGATGTCGAGATACCTTTTGTGCTTGAGTTTTGTCATTCGTCTCCTTTTGGTGGACATTATGGCACACAAAGAATAAGTAGGAAAGTGTTGGATTGTGGATTATATTGGCCTACTCTTTTTAAAGATTCACGAACGGTGTATGAAATTTGTGAACAGTGTCAAAGGGTAACCAGATCCATTACAAGAAGGGATGAAATGCCTCAACAACCCATGCTATATTGTGAGGTTTGGGATACCACGAACCATCATCAATGACTAAGGGACTCATTTTTGTAATAAGCTGTTTGAGAACATGTTGAAGAAATATGGGGTGACACATCGCGTTGCTACACCATATCACCCCCAAACTAATGGGCAAGCAGAGATCTCTAATAGGGAGATTAAAAAGATACTAAAGAAAGTAGTAAAGCCTAGTCGAAAGGCTTGGGCCATAAGATTGGATGATGCACTTTGGACATATAGGACAACCGACAAAGCACCTATAGGTATGTCACATTTTAGGGTGGTTTTTGTAAAGGCTTGTCATCTACCTGTAGAGATTAAACATCGAGCCTATTGGGTCATGAAAGCCTGCAACATGGACTTGGAAGAAGTAGGGAAAGAGCAGAAACATCAGTTGCAAGAACTAGAGGAGATTAGGCTTGCAGCCTATGAAAACTCAAAGTTCTACAAGGAAAAGGCCAAGCAATTCCATGACCAAAAGCTTGCTACGAGGAAGGAGTTTAAGGTAAGCCAAAAGGTTTTACTATACAAATCCACGATAGGTCCTATGAGTGGTAAGTTGCGCTTCAAATGGGAAAGGTCATTCTTTGTTACAAAAGTATTTCCTTATGGAGCGATAGAGATCAAGAATCCTCATAAAGAACTTTCAAAGAAAATGGACATCGTCTTCGAATATTCAATGAAAATCAAGATATGCTGAACAAGACGATGGATGGGATGAACTTGACTTCTCCCGCATACCTCTAACCTTGAGGAGGTAAGTACTCTTCATACTTTTTCTTTGCATTTTATATATATTGAATACATTGAGGACAATGCATGGATTAAGTGTGGGGGTGTGGGGAGAAAATTTATTTTGGTCCCTCTTTTCTAATTTTGTTTTATGTTTGTTTGTTTTCCTTTATTTATGTTTGTATTTCCTTTATAAAAAAAAAACAACATATTTGAATGGATTTTAGGATTTGATTCAATAACTGGGACTGTCATAATTATGGAAAAATAAAAGTAATGTTGATATGAGTGGATTGATTATGTGATTTGCTAATTGAGTTGATTTGAGAGTTTTTGGAATAAATCTTTTGTGGAAGAGTTTGACCTTATGAGTTTTGAGCTTTATTGTAAAGGATGGACTACCATGTGCCATTCCTATTTTTCTTGAGTGACTTGCTCATGTTTAGAGAGTGAGAGGGAAAAATTGGGTGCTTGAGAGGCTGATTGGGAGGAGGTCTGAAGCAAAGCCGTGGTGAACAAAGGAACATCAAGTTTCTTCTCAATTTTAACCCAGAATTCCAGGTTAGGGGTGCTAAAATTATGTGTATTCCACTGTTGACTGTGTCTATGCGTTCTGCCCTCAAATTTGATTCTATGTGGTTTGGTTTTGATGTGGTATGCGCTGTAATTTTAGAATTGGTGAATGGAATGTGGGTACAAAGACTTTTTGGGAGTTTTATAATAATTGGATGAGGGTTTGGGTACTAATATTGTTATGATTGTATAATTATGCGATTTGGGAAATCCAATGATGTTTACAGTGTGTTTTTATGGTTTAATTGATGAAATAGGTTGAATGAAATCGATTACATTGTAAATTGGTATGATTTTAGTTTGGTTTGGCCTTGTTTTGGGTGAATTGTGTGCGTGACAGAGAGGGAACTCTACAAGTCTCGCCCAAGCGAGTCTATCTCGTCTAAGCGAGAGTTGTAGAACCTCATTTCTGGTTTGGTTAGCGCTGCTCGCTCAGGCGACCTGGTTCAGTGTTGAGTGACACCTAGTCTCGATTAGGCGAGAATGGCCCGCCTAGGCGAGGTCACAAGCAAACCTGGACATTTTGAGCGTGACTTCTCGCCTAGGTGAGATGTTTGGGTGTGTTGAGCGACAAGTACACTCGCTTAGGCGAGAATGGCTCGCCTAAGCGAGGTCACGATGAGATTTGGGATTTTGTTGATTGAATCCTCGTCCAGGCAAGGAGCTTTGTGTGTATTGAGCGACTTAAGGTCTCGCTTAGGCGAGAAGAGCTCGCCTAAGCGAGATGAAGAGGTACAACCACTGTTACACGCTTGCTCAAGCGAGGTGGGTTAGCCTAAGCGAGACCGACATGGCTTAAGTGAGAATGGCGCGGAGCCATGTTCTTGTGCACTGTTTGGACTGTTTGCTTGTTATTTCCTAAAGGATAGGAATTATATGCTTGTGCTTGTGTTGTTTGGGCTTGAAGGACTAAGTCCAATAGGGGTCGGGGATGTGCTTTATGATTGGACGCATGATGGGCATGGAATTGTGTAGTTCACGTCGGCTGCTAAGTGGCGAGGAGTCCTTAGTATGGTGATTACATGCGTCCGACGCACGATGGGCAAGGAACTGTTATGTTCCCGTCGGCTGCTATTGGGTGAGGAGTCCATAGTATGGTTATTGCGTGCGTGCCATGGTCCGAGCGAGAAAGGCTTGGATGATTTACTACACACGAGGAGTCTGTAGGGCAGGACTATGAGCAAGATAGGCTCATAGGGTTGGACGATGAATGGGTTAGTTTCGTGGGAGCACAATGAAGTCCCAAGACCTAGTTCATGCACATGACTCATGAAGGACTATGAGATCAGGGATGGGAAATTTGGAAACAATGAAATACCTTAGTCATGTTATTTTTGGGATAGATGGCATATTTATTTCATGTATATATTTATATATTGTACATAGTTCACCCTATCTGTGTGTGTGTGGCGATGATCGAATAATTTATTATCCGGTAGCAGATGATGTTTCAGGTGAGCCAGGAGACACTTATTGGCGGAGAGTGGGCTCAGCATACGAGGGGATTTTAGAACTGTTTTTATTTAATTTTCCATGTAATTTGATTACAGTTTGTACAGTTTGAGAATATTTGGATTTGTAAATGTTTTAAAGTTTTGAAAATTTCTCGTGTTTTGGGAAACAGATTATATAATAAATGAGGTATTTATTTTTTGCCTTGTTTATTTATTTAATTATCTAATTATTATTTATTTTAAGTAATATCCTATCGGGATGTTACACTCATGATCTTTGAATGTATGATTTCTGAAAGTTGTCAATATTAGAGTTTTGTTAAGTATTAAAAGTTTTTAATTGCACAAGTATTTTGAGTAAAACACAAGCCAAAACACTTGAGTGAATTTTGGTGAGAAAATATACATTTAACTTGAGTGTTCTCTTTCATATTTGATTATCTTGTAAAAACAAAAGATTAACTCATGTGTGAAAAATAGAATCTTTTCGTTTGTATGACAACTTGATTTCTAGAATATTGATATGTTTCCAGTTGTATTCATTCCTTTGATTCAAAATTTTTGTTCTCATTTAATATTTAAATTTGTGGATTTAATTGAATTTTAGTTCTTAAAAGATTAATTTAATCAGGATTTGTGATTATTGGATTTATTGAGTTCATAAGATAAAAATGGCGTAAAAAGTGATTTTAATTGCATAAAATATTATTAGATATTCTAACGTTTATTAATACAACTAAAATTTAATTTGGGTCTTTAAATTTATGGATTTGAAATATTTTAAGTTACAAAATAAGTCCAAAATCAAAAAATTCTGGAAAGGAATAATTTAGGAGCTAAATGCACCCGCAATTTTTATTTTACACATTCCTTCCTCAAGTGGACTACCTGAAAACCTGTTATGCACCCCTAGTTTCTACTAAGTTGCCCCCTCTTACCATTTAAATCCAACTCAACCAGATCATGCCATGTGGCAATCCTCCACTTATTAAACAAGCCTTCCAGAACATGACATGTGTCTAAATCCAAACACTCAAAAGCCAGCCAATTAGAGCTTGCCACGTCATCATCTTCCTCCATCTCACACATGAAACCCTAGCCTCCATCTTCAAGCATCATTGCTTCATTTTTTAACGCTCTTTCATTGGTAGCACCGTGTTTCTCTTTTGTTACTCAAGAGCAAGTCAAGTTTATATTTAAAATCTCTTTCTTGATGAGAAAACTTGTTTAGATTTTGAATGAATGCATCTCCTATATCAATGAAGTTTTCTAGTCGAGACTGTTGCTCTCGAGTGATCCTATATGAAGAGGGAACAAAATGTTTCCACATGCATGCTTTCAATTCATAAAAGGTATTAATGCATCATGCTCTTCCCTTTTCCACTTTAAATTATCTATGATGCCACCACTCAACATGCACGTCCTACAAATCTAGAAATAACATGCTAAGAATGTTAGATTGATTATATTTACAACACAAAGGTGTCGCAACCTAAATAGCGACGGTACGACAAACTTAAAAATAAATTAATTTGAAAAAATGATTTGAAGTTGCCACCATAATTTATTTTGGAAAACTATGGAAAACCATAAAATAACATAAAGTCTACAAAAATCAAATTTAGGGTCAGGGAGTCGGTTACGCGTAGAGAAGGTATTAGCACCCTATAGCACCCGCCCAAAGGCGCTACCTTTAATTAAATTTGCAAAAGAGATGTGTTTATTTTATAATATTTATTTTTCCCAAAAATAAGAAAATATTGAACAAACATATGTTTTGAGTGAAAGGGACCCGACAAGGATTAAAACCTTGGTCCTACATATTCTCATTAAAAATTGAGAAATCAGGGCTACGTAGTTCTTTATAAAACTATAAAAAATTATTTGGAAAACCTTTTCATTTTTTGGAAGTGAACCTGACAAGGACTTGTCCTGCTCCTACGTATCTCTATTCACTATGGAGAATCAAGGATCACGTAGTTCTTGATTGAACTTGATTAAAATATTTAATTTTTAAAGTTGTCTTTTGACATTTTTGAAAATAAGTGTCATTAGACGTGTGGGCCGGGTTGACACCAAAACATTTAAATGATTTTTATATTTTAAAAGGGCGTGTCGTGCGACGCAAGCGGTCAATTAGACACCAAAATAAATATAATAATTTTTGTATTTTAAAAAGGAGTGTCGTGCTACACAAGCGGTCGATTAGACACTAAAACTACTTTTATAACTTTTGTATTTTAAAAAAAGAAGCGTCGTGCGACGCAAGCGGTTGATTAGACACTAAAAGAAAAAATAAAGAAAATAATTTTAAATTTTTATTTATTCTTATTTTTATCATTTTTGAAAACTATTTTAATTTTTATTTCAATTTAAAATACTTTTATTATTTTAGAAAATTATGTGACTGAAAATATGAGATTTAATTAGAAAATGGTAAAATTGTAAATAGAAAATGGGAGTGCAAAACTAAATATGTGGGTGCAATGAGAAAAACTACACATATGGGAATTGGAGTGCATAAAGAGAAACACATGGTGCATAAAGTAAACACATCTTAGCCTAAAAAAGGAAATTAAAGGAGTGAGGTGTGTGCTTAGTGAAAACGCAGGTACATGAAGTAAAATAAAACTTAATGTAATGGGTGTGGGGTTATTACATTAGGGAGTGCATGAAGTAAATAAATAAACAGAATCCAAATTAAAAGTAAGGGTGCACAAATTAAATTATAAAGGTAAGTGGAGAAAAAAAATTAAATATATCAAAACACACAGCACTGCCTAAACCCTAAACTTCATCTTCTTCCTTCCGCAAATTACCACCATACAAACACCATAGCTACCCCTACTTGAGACCACCGACGACACAGCCAGCGACAACTCCAGCCACCATCGTCATGTCAATACGAACTGCGACGTTGACCACCACTTCCGAAACTGCCATCTTTCACTGCCAAAACCTCCGCAACACCATTAACCTCTTTCTACTTTATTCAAATAGCATTCTTCCCAATTCAATTTTATTTTATTTGTGGTTTATGTCATTTGTGATTGTAACATGAAGGTGTAAAAATGAATCATTTGTTGGAGCATTAATTTATCGTTCAATTAAACACTAGAGTAGAAATAGTACCTTTGTTACTCCTTGCCTATCTGAAAAAAAAAAGTTTGTCAATCTGGAAAATGATAAACTTTGTCCATTGGATGATTTTTCTTGCGCGTGTATGATGAAGGATTATCTTGTTCCTTTTTAATATTATTTAATATGGTGTGAGTTGATTAAGAAAGCTAAGTGAAATCCCCATTGGACATTAAGATAGCAAGCTATCTAGATGTGAAGGTTCCTTTCACAAAGCTCAAGAGAAGAAGATGATGGATTGATTCAAAACAAATAGGAAATGGAAGTCACATAAACCATAGAAAACCAAGAACAACTAAAGGAAGAAGAAAACACAAAATGGAAAGGAAAGAAATGGTAAAAATGTGAGAAGCACGCCACTACAAGGCTAGGCTAGAAGCCATGGCAACCTTGAAGATGAGTGGATGTGTGCTGCCACTTGCTATGCAAGATAAGGCTTAAAAGTTTCACTCCCAAGGGAGGAAACTCTCACAAATGGTTGAGACACAAGAGTGTTTTTACTTCAAAATGTTCAACCCTTTTACATGTCTAGGAGCACCCCTTATATAGAAGAGTTTAGGGGCCTCTAAGCAAATAAAAGATACCTAAGGATGTCTACAAAAACCTAAGCCTAGCTTCTAGAAACTAGGTTAAATAAGGTTACAAAATTAGAGACAAAAGAGCTAACTATGGTGTGTGCAAGGCTAATTTCGTTCTAGCACTAAAGGAGACCAAGAAGGTGTCTCATATGTCTCCAAAAGTGGCTAAAGTGTGCTAAAAAACAAAGGAGACCAAAGGTACATAGGTACACTTGTTTTATGCCTTTTACTTTATGCTTTATGCCTTTGTTTTACTCTCTCCTCCACATCATTTATGCTCCCTAATCACCATGCGCCACCTAGCATTGCTTTCTTACTTATAATTAACCTACAAAGCAAATAAACATAGATTAGCATGTTGGCTTAAGTCAAGTCAACTATAGTCAACAAGTCAAACCTAGTCAAAGGTCAACAAGTCAACTAAAGTTTATTCAACTAAGTCAACTT
>Ga0214542_1009412_pt1 | contig 15182 bp, 8 predicted proteins | sample CNSS1metaG_FD_160096 | JGI IMG/M metagenome (GOLD analysis project Ga0214542, IMG submission 160096) | Root nodule microbial communities from cowpea collected in UCLA plant growth center, Los Angeles, California, USA - CNSS1 | ecosystem: Host-associated > Plants > Roots > Nodule | place: USA... | reverse complement strand
TATATATATATATATATATATATAGTATGATTGAAATTGAAGTAGTACAGTTAGTTATATTTATATTACCCTGAAGTTGTGAGGGGTGTTATCACTTTATCACTTATTGGAATTTAAAATCTTTCAATGCATGTTCAAATAGGGACTATGCAAGAGTCAGAATATGAAAGAATTGTTATATTATTTTACGGTTATAAAAATTGTTATGAATTATAATTAATTAAAAATCATTAAAAGGTAATGATTATGATTATTTTACGGTTATAAAAAATTGTAATGAATTATAATGAATACAAGAACCATTAAAAGGTGTGACCACTTCTTCCAATTTAAGATCTTCTAATGCATATACAAATTCTGATTACGCAATAATGAGAATATGTGAGAATGACTATAATTATTCTACCGTTGTAAGAAATTGTTATGCATTATAATTAATACAATAATCATTAAAAGGTGTTGCCACTTTTTTTTTTTTCAATTTAAGATCTTCTAATGCATACACAAATATAAAAATGTGAGAATGATTATGATCATTCTAGAGTTATACAAAAATTATTATGAATTATAGTTAATACAAAAGTCAATAAAACTAAAAAATAAATAAATGATGTACTAAAAAAAATAAAATAAAATGATAATTTATTTTATTTTTACATGTGATGAGAAATATAACTAAAATTTATCGTCAATTTAAATATACTAAATGAAATATTGTAATTTATTAAATTCAATATATATTAATATATTATTTTTTTATGCTTTTAAAATGTGTGGAATTTATATTAATTAAATACGTATATATTATTCCTTTATTCGTATTATATGTTATTCTCTTATTTACTTATCATTTAATTTATTCAGCATATTCAAATTAACAATAAATTTTATTTATATTTATCGACACATGTGAAAATGGTTCATATTCTTATCATATGCTTTTATTTTACTGCTTTTTATATCATGCAACTTAATTTCTTTAATGTTTCATGTATTAACTACTTTGTCGTTTTATGTATCATATATTTTATTTTCTTTAATTATTAATGTATTGATTACACTTTATAATAATTTTCTATAACCATAGAATAATCACAATTATAATTCATATCAATTAACACAAAAAGTCGACATAGTGTGTGAGTGATAGATAAGTGATGCATGTAAAGAAGTTGTGGTAGCCTCTCAAAAATTTAATGTGAAATTAAAAAGAACTCAATTGGAGAAACCCTTGAACTACTTGAGTTTCAATTACACACTTAAATTCAAGTCCTATCAACATTACATTGACTTCATACATGTTAATAAATCCGAGTAAAATTGCACCATAATAATAAATTTGCCTCAACATTGTATCATGAGACACAAATTAAGTGTGCCCACATTTTTTCCCCATTTAAGCCATGTCCACTCTTTCTATCAGTATTAGTTTGATGGTGGCATAATCATAAATTAGAAAAAAAAAATTAAAAAAATTTAATTAAATTTTAAGTTCGTCATAAGTTTTATTATTTTTAATTGAATTTTAATTATTTTTTATTGAGTACTCAAAATTTTATATATTTTAATTGAGTACATACTATATATTTTTATTTTGTTAATTGATTAATATGACTATTGTCTTACTCATCATCTTGCATATGTTAAAAATGTGAGATTAATGTAGTTAATATAAAATGATATTAAGATTAATTGAAACGATGATTTTTATTACATTTACCGAATATATGTTCAGTGATACGGACAATTCTATTAATAATGATGACAACAATAAGGTGATGACGTGAAAATAATCGAATAACATAAGGATCTTTTATATATAACATGTTTTGAATGAAAACAATAAAAACTATTTTTTTATTAGCAACAATATAATTTTTACATTAAACATAAGTAGTCAAATTTGTAACATGCGGACAAAGTGACAATCATATAATCTGATTAATAAAAAAATCAAACAATAAATATTGAATTGAAAAAAAAAATTGGAATACTCAATAAACCAAATAAGTTAATTAAAACTTAAATAACTGGAAAATAATACATATGAGAAGTAATTTATTTTGGAAGCATACGAAGTAAGGAAAAAATGGTATACAATAACACTGTAATGGTTTATGTTGTTTTTTTAACATAGCAAAAATAATGTAAAATAGAAAAAATTAAAAAAGTTTTAATAAACATAAATAATAAAATATATATATATATATATATATATATATATATATAAGTAATCATATCAGTAATGGTAAATAATAAAAAAAAATACGCATTTCTTTCAAGATAAATGTCCTATTTTTCATTTTTTTCTTCTCTACTGCCTCTATTATTTTCTTTAACTATATATAACAAATTTTAAATATATAACATTTCTCTCATGTTTATGAAATGGGATATAAATATTCAAATTTTTTAGTTAGATACATTTCTCTTTTTTCAATTTTATCCTCTTAATTATTATATTTTAAATTTATATAATTTTTTATAATAAATACAATTATTTTTCAATTTTATTATTTTATTAAACATATTTTGAATTCGAATAATAACTAAAATAATTATTTTATATTTTACCATTTTAATAACTATTTTTTTCAAATTTAAATAATTACTCATAATATTATTTACACAATATTAATTATGATATTTTTATTTTAATAATTATTTTTTTATCTATAATCATATATATATATATATATATGATTATATATATATATATATTATTTTACAATTTTAGTTATTTTAATTACAACTTGTAAAATTTAAATAATTTATACATATTTAAATAACTTGCACATAGCGTTATCATGTGTTTATGCTAGTGTTAATAACGCGATTAACATGGTGAATTCATATAGAGGGTTCAGATATTCGATCATAAAGACTGAATTTTAACCTCTTTTTAAATTATTTGAATTTTAACATGTATTTTCTTTTTTTACACTTTTTATATCACTTTACAAATAAAGTACACTAATAATTGAAAAACAATTACCGTGTTTATTATATATACATTTACTGTTGTTGTTAGACTTTTGATACACTGTTTCAAAATTAGGCATTGTGTCTTCACTTTAAATTTTGTGTTTAGCTATATTAGTTAGTTTGCAGTTAGAATCGTCAATTTGTAAGGCTCTTTCTTCCTGCACATCCAAACATTATTTTAAATTTCAAAAATATCGTTTGAATATTTAAGTAAAGTCATATATATCACACCCAAAATTATATATAATCGGAAGTGGATTTCTAAAAATCAAAATATATTACTGATAGACGATTTCTGAAAGTCAAAATATATTCTCGAAAATCGACTTTTAGAAATTAAAATATATTATCGTAAGTCGATTTTCGAAAGTCAAAATATATTACTGAAAATCGACTTCCGATATATATATATATATATATATATATATATATATATATATATATATATATATATATATATATATATATATTTGTTTTTTTTTTAATTTAAAGTTTTTTTTTAAATTTAATTTTTTAGTTTATTTTTTGTAATACATTATATGAAAAATTATATATATAATTTTATTTTTTAAATATATATTAAAAATACTTAAGAAATAAATTAAATTAAAAATTCTTAAACTTCATATCAAAAAAATATTAATTTTTTTTAAACTATTTTTAATTTTATTTAAATTTATGTTTTCTAAATTTTAAATGTTTTTTTAGTTTATTATTTTTTATGTTTTCATATTTCTTAATACATATTTGAAAAATAAAATAAAATATTAATATCTATATATATATATATATTTATTTAATATACTGAAAAATAAATATAAAAATAAAAATAAATAATACTAAAATATTATTAAACTTTAGATAAAAAGCCAAAAAAGAAATTTTTATTTATTTAATTTTGACTTCCAGAATTCCGTTAATATATTTTGATTTTTGAAAGTTGACTTTCAATAATATATTTTGACTTTCAAAAATTGACTTCCTGTAATATATTTTGACTTTCGAAAGTCAATTTTCAGTAATATATTTTGACTTTCGGTTATATATTTTGACTTCTGAAAGTCAAGTTCTAGTTACATATTTTGACTTCTGAAAGTATTTTTTACTGAAAGTCAACATGCATAAGTAATTTTGGGAGTCTAATGTGCGTGACTTTATTTAAATGGTTAAATGGTATTTTTGTGATTTAAACTTTTTTTTGAGGTGTAGAAGAAATTTTTGGAGGTGGAGAAAGAAAAATCCCATTCGTAATGTTACTCTAAATTAAAATGCATTAAAAACTAACATTTACCTGAATCGGGCCAGTAATAAAAGGCTTGAACTGGGCTATCCAGTATAGGTTTGAACGGGTCCGGGTCCATGATTAAGCCCGATGCTTGTTATTTGCTAGGGTTTCTGCTTCGCTATAAATTCCTCAAGCGTAAATCTCCATCAGTAATACGCAGCCTAGTCTCTGCTATCTACCAAGGTTTTACTTCTGAGTCTCCTTTCGGTTGTTGATCGTTGATCACCATGAGAGCCAAGGTAATGTCTTTTTAGTTCGATTTGTTGTTTTCGTACTGTATTTTCATTGCATGATTTGTGTGCTGATAAAGCGTGGTTTGTACAGTGGAAGAAGAAGCGTATGAGGAGATTGAAGAGGAAGCGCCGAAAGATGAGGCAGAGATCGAAGTAGTGTGCGTGTTTCCCCAGCAACTATTGCCCTTAGTTTTGTTTCATTTCTGTTATGTGTTTTCTTTCTCAATCTAATGTTATCATACATTTCACTGGTTTCTTTCGCTTCTGTCTTAGCTTAAACGATTTTCTTCTCGCAAATTAACTAGTTTTAATATTCGAAACCCTTGCATCTCTCTTCATTCTTTGTTTGATTCGCATTTTCGGAATTTGGTTCATATTTCGCAAATTAACTAGTTTTAATATTCGGAATTTAATTCTTGGTCCCTCTTTATTTAAGTACGTAACAGGTCAATTTGAACAAATAAACTTTTTAGTCATAAGATTGTATATCTTCAAATATAGGAACGCTTCGAAGGATTTAACTGGTTTGGTTAATATTGAAGGCTTCGACATTGGGTTGCTGATGATAATATAAAATGTTATCTGATTTTATTTAGGGATCTGTAACGCAATTTGCATACATTGGTTACGTTTCACGTTGTTTTGGTTGGTTTGCTTAATGCGAATGATGTGAAGGTCCATCTTGTTTAGATCAGTGAAAGAGAATGAATTTCGATAGAATAAAAATATCATCAATGGCTGGGTAGTAGAGGAAGGTGATGTATGTATGTGCTCCATAGGAAGAAGATTGTGAAGTCGTGTTAGGTGTTATCATGATCTTGTAGTCTCGGAGAAGGGTCTCTGTTTAATTTGTTGGTATCAGTTTCTGTGAATTTTCTGCTCTTGCTCTTAGTTTGATCACTAGGTGCCCACGGTATATTTTTATTTTTAGATGTGAGCCCCCGAAATGTAATTCTTCGGAGTTTATTAGGGTGATGTGTTTAGTTGTCATTTGTTTTGGTTGTATGATACACTTTGTTTCTTTCATCTCGCGGTGATGTACCTTGGCTATCGTTGCTTGTTAAAATGCGTGTTTTGAATTAAATCAAACTTAGGATAAGGATGTGGAGATTTTGCATTGGAGAGATCAAGTTCACCCCGCTCACTTTCAACTAACATCTTAGAGCGGTAACTTAAACTCTGAAACACCTTAGCAAATATGTATCTTTGGAGAAACAATCTGAACCTTAAAAAGCTTTATGAAATTATCATATCATTGTGCCGAGAATGGTGCAATTCAACTTCTTGAGAGGAATGTACGTGTGACTGTAATCTTGTTTCTTTTTTTTTTCTTCAATATCTCATCAATGAAAATATAACAATTAAATATATTGTAATAAATTCATTATGTTATAGTTTTCTAGTTGTGATATTTGAACATTGTGTTCATATGAAATTTATATTTTAATTTCTTCCATCAAAATTTACATGGAACGTGAATGTTGAAATTGTGAATTTTATTCTGTATGGCGATTTATATCAATTTCATTGCAGTCTCGTATTAACGAGTTTAGATATTGATCAATGCTTCAATGTTTTTATCTCTTTTTTACTTGAATATGTCGTAAACCGAACGCTAAAGGGAGAGGCCAAATTTCGTTTCAAGAGCTCAAGTAAATACTACCCTAGAGTGAAATGAAGTCGTGCGAGACAAAATTTAATGCCATTGAACTACCTCTATATTGTAACAATTATTTAACATTGATAATTTGGAATATGGTAATAACTTAAATATGGTAATCTACAGAGGATTTCTTTCGCACATAATTCATATTTCTATTTTACTCTTTATATGGTTAATTATATTGTTAATTGTCTTTTAGAAAAACTTTTTTGAAATTCTTTGAATAAATAAAGATAGATTTAACTTATGTTTATAATCTATATTATAATACAGATATTTAAAACACTTTGTTTCGGTAGTAAAGAAAGAAAATATGGTATTAAAAATAGCTTTTACAAGAAGTCGGTTTACAAGAAGAAAAGAAAGAAAATAAATGATAAATATTCAAAGAAAGGAAACAATTAGGGCACTACGCCCCTACCTCTCCATATGGTAATCATAAATTTTAGTACATGTTACATCCCTCCACCTCAAACGCAATCAAGATCAAGTGATACCAAGGGACAATTACTTTTCCATTATGTAAATCTAAATACTTTTTTATTTGAAGTTATCAAAATACCTAAAAAATGTCATTTAAAAAGACATTTTAATTCTTATAAAAAAAATTGAATTACTCATTTGATTGTCTTTACCCATATAGTTAACAAAATTTTATTCCTTTATGTGGTTATAAGAATATAAGGTGTAATGTGGCACGATGAAATAATAAGTTGTTTGTATATGTGATTTTTTTTATATTTACATTTCGTAATTTTAATTTTATCTTTATAATTTTGTTAATTGACTTCTTAGTAACCACTATATTGATTTTTTTTTTAAATTGTCATGAATTTCCTTTTTTTTTCTTTTTTTTATCACATTTATAATTTTTGCCTTAATATTCGTCTGTTTCTTATTATGCTTTCAATTTTCTTTCTTAAAATGTAAAAAGTGCAGACACAGCTACATGTGTTTCTACTAATATGTTATAGTTTTGATGTGCGAATCAAGCTAACTGGTTGATGCATGCAGAATGATCGTGGCAAATGGATTCAGCAAAGAAATGTAGTGTAATGAATTTTGGAGTAAGTTAAACCCAACTTGAAACCCAATTCACTATAGACATTATTATTCTTTTTTTCATTTGTGCATTAAAACGTAAAAAAAGAAAAATCATTCAGCTTCGTTCTATTTGGATTTTGGATTTTCAAACATAAGGTTCGGTTCTTATCCTCTCTTGTGATTGCACAGTAGAGAAAAAAAACAAGTTTTTTTTTAATTTTTTTATTTATTTGGGCAGCAGTTAAGTAATTAAGAAAAACATGTTTTTTTTTTAGTTAAGATAATCTAAAAAGGCATCAAAACGAATAAAAAAAACTTTTTATGCATCTGAAGATAAAACGTTCCTTTTAATTTTTGACAAATATTCTAAGAACATTTTTTTTTTGCATTTCTCATAAAATAATATCTACGTTACATCGTGGATGCCATTATTAAATTTGTCCAACGTCCGTGCATTCCTCATTTGGTGGTAAAAGCATTTTCCGCCTCTTTTTCTCCCACTCACTTGTGTTTGTCTTCTCTCTTTAAAATTTTCTCACTTTGCGGCTGTTTAACGTGCCCTGCGTTTACCGTTAAGTTTCCCATTTTTACTGCATTAAACATCATTGCTACTTTCAAACTCATCTGCTTTTTTCTTACACTCTTAAGTTACACTCATGTAAAATGTCAAATCATTTGACAAAAAAGAGGGAAAATTTGTGCGAAGAGATTCCTTTTCATTCAATAAAAAATCACGTGAGAAAATAAAAAAACATAGTTTTTACATTTTCCAGTAATTATTAGGATAGTGGAAGAATCACTAATTGATTAGCAGCTGCTATGTTAGAAAATATTCCATGAACTCTGGTCGACAACATTCCATGAACCATGAACCATTCACATTACATAATGGCATGATCTGAAAATTACTATTTGAACAATGTACTCAACACAATGTTCTTAGATCAGCTTATAAGAAATACAGTGCAAATGCAACATAGCAAAAGCATAGCTTTTCAACTTTCGGTTTTCTTGTTAACTAGATTTGTCAAACACATGCAAAAACAAAAATTATGAATTTGAGAGAGAAATGAGAAAAAAACGGCAAATTAACTATTTTAAAGAAATATTATATATTTTTCACACAGCATGAAAGTTTTTCAGTATTGGCCTCATTAATTAACAAAGGAAATATCTGGTGTTGTGATTGAGAAGATGAAAACTACTTGAGTGGACGTGCCAATATTTTCTGAATGCATTGATCACATCTAATTCTTAAAGTCATACGTGAAGTGATTTAACACTAACATTTGTCTGCTAAGAATTAACGAGCAACTCAATGATCGCTTGCTTTTTTCCTCTTTCTTTTTCTCTTGCTACGTTATTCACCCTTTTACTCACCCACTCATTCTATTACTTGCATGATAGGTAAAATCAATTTGCCTCTTTTCTATTTCTGATGCAGGAGGAGGCCACACTCCGATTTCTCACTCTTTAACTATGGTTTAATCGGTGGCACAGAACTAATATTTCATGATTTCATCTTCCTAATGGAAAAAGCTATATATGTTATCGGTATATAAATATTGAAAAATAAAGCAAATAATTGCCCCACTGAAATAACCCTTAGGGGCAAAAGAAAATGATTTTGCAATAAATAATTAAATTACTGTAGGCAACGAGAAGGCAAGAAGAATCTCTGCCTCTTACTTCTGGTGGGGCAATTAGATGTCATGGATGATGAAGCTATTTTGGTGACAGCAGATTTGAGGGACTGTTTGAGAGTGGTGAGGCAAACACCCTCTTCACTATCCTTAGAACAAAGCACCAATTTGCTTTTGATCCGACCACCTACACTGGCTATGTCAGCTTTAACTGCAGTGAGTCTCAACCCCTTCAGGACTTGGATGAGTTCAGGGAACAGTTCTGGTCGATCATCGCAGCAAACAGAAGCTTTGATCACAATATTCTCCTTCAATTTGTTCACTTTAGTGCAGCTTTCATCTTCAACATGATCACAGTCAATTGATACTTCATCAATTTCAGTTGGAACTGTGAAAGCTCTGCTAACATCCATGGCTTTTCTCTTTAGATCTTTCACATGCTCTATCACACTCCCTAGCAAAGCTGCCTTGTCCATCTGCAAGTACCCAGATGTTAAAATTAGCATCTTTGGTCACACATGTTTCCCTCTATATAAGTGATGCCATGAACAAAATCCATGTTGTTCTCTGATTGTTCGTATTTCATAGTACTACTAAGTATGCCACTCATGAAAACTGAAAAAGGTTTACCTTATCGGACTTGGGAATAAGTTTTCTGAGAGTTGCAAGCTGTGCATTGATTCTGTCTCTGCGCCTTTTCTCAGCTTGACTGTGACTCTTGGAAGCACTCATTGCTCTGTCTTCTGCAGCGCCTTCAATGGGAAGTGGCCATGAGTGGAACTCACCAAATTGAAGAGAGGCAGAGTCAGTGACATGAGGAAGTATTTGTGTAGGAACTGCGAAGGAAGAAGAATGATCACTGCATTGAGCCCAGGTGGTGCCCATGTGCCAGCCAGAATCATAGTAGTTCTCCATAGTCACAATGGAAACCATTCTAAAGTTTCTTCCATGATTTCTGAGCCTTTTATCTCCCATCCATAGTTACTGTTTGCTGCACTAATAATGGTCGATCATCTTCTTATCTTGATGGTGACTGCTGTGATAAGCAATACCCTTTCATTGGTCAAAATGATAATCGATTTTGGCTGTACCTGTCAGTCACTTCAACAAGAAAATTTTTCCCTCCGCTAAATCTAACGAACTTGGACTTTAGAAGGAGGGGAAAACGAAGAGTAAAAGAATAAGACAGAGGTGACCTGACCTACTAAGCTAATATTATTCGTATTTGAATGAGAAATGAAATGGTATGCATGAGTAGTATCTGCCAAATACACTTGGGAAACACTGTTACGTAGTCAGTAGTTGATGTAGTGGATGATGATCAGAGACTCATTGTCTCTTATTTTTATTAGACCACAAAGTCTTTTATCTGATCCACTGATAATTATAGCTGTTGGATCTCTCTTGATGTTTAGCTTAGATCCCACCGAATAAGAACTCGTGTTGGTGTTGCTTTACTTATCTTGAACTTTTGTGCCAAACATGACTAATTCAGATAGCAGTGCACATATACTTAAACAATAGAAGAAGAATCATTTGTATTTTCATAACATTTACCTAGATGTTACCTGAAATAAAGTCAGTCATTGTACCAAAGAAGAAGTCACACATCAACCTTCATCAGTTGTTTAAATATATACTTTTTAGTGGTTGATCGTTTGATAAAGTAAAAAAGTAGGCACTGGAGCTTACACGAAAGTGGTGTCTAGGCTTGTGGTGGTGGATCCCATTCATCAAAGATACTGCAAGATCTTCCACACTGAATTATAAATTTGGTGAAATTAAGCTTTCACGCTTTCATTCACCCGTGTCCCTGTACAATTATTCCAACCAAAGTTTTAGTCCCTGTCATGATAGCCAAGATGAAAAGGGTTACCGAAAGAAAATAAGCACACACATAATAGGATCATAGATAAAAAAAAAAGCCCAAGATTTGCTGAATCATGAATTGAACAAACGCATGATGTAACCTGATTAGTACACGATTTGCCCTTTAAGTTGAAGACAGTTGGTGGGTCCATTTTACCAATTTTATGCTATGCAAGTAACTTGACTAGTCCAGCTGTGTATCCATCCTAAGACAAGATTTGGTTAGCTTCATGTATCTTGATTTGAAGTTCAAAGTTGAAAGCATGGGACTCGGTAAAAGAAGGCTAGTTTTATACACTTTGATAAGAAAGGGTTGCTTAGTATGTCTGCTAGCAAACAAAGAAGGCTCAATTACTTGCATGTAGGGTCCAATACACACTCACAATTGCAACTCATAATAAAGAGTGACACGACTTCTGATCAACCACTCACTTTGTTATACAACACAACTTGTGTGTGTGGTTTCTTATGGTTCCGTATTTTCTTCTTTCACTTCTTTTTTCATAATTTTTTTCCTTCTCTATCTGTCTCATCAAAGCCTTTCTGGGTCCCATCATCTCAGAACATATCTGCAGTATATCTTACAATAATCACATTGACACAAACACATACACCCCGTCGGCAAGTTAAGTGTCACGATAAAAATATGGAAAACCAAAAGGATCACAGTGAACACAGACAACACGTCTCTTGAAATTGTAATATGTCAAGAAATGAAGCACATGTGTTTAACCAGTTTATGTTGGAACCCGATCCTTGTCTCTTTTCTCTGGTTTGAGAAGACTCAGATTCAAATTAACGAGAAAAATATATTGTAGGATCCAATCCAATCTTCCCTGCTTCTTGTTGGTGTTGGTACTGATGCTTATCCACTGAGGATGGTGAAAAAATCTTCAAATGAGTGAAGCCTGTAATTAGTACACTGCAAGAATGAAGGAAGAACATTGAATTTGAATCCAATGCAGAACGAAAAAAGATGGCAGAAGCAATCTTTTTTGCAACCTTTATGGTTCTGTGCTTCGCAAGGTACACTTGCTGTATTATTGAGTGAGCTTTGCAGCAGATAAAAGTGTAAATAGTTGTATGATTGAATTGAAATGAACGAAAATAGTTAATCATCAACAACATTTTGATCGTGGTGCAGTGTCTGTGCCGTACCCACCATTTTCACATAATAAACAACCCATTTCGACAAACAGTAGTTGTTCTTCCCTGCACTGCAATGCAAATTTCACCAATTCAATTCAACTTTCTAAGTGTGGCTACACCGACATCTTTATTTTATGCTACAGTGATTATGAAACCTAATTGTGTCTTCAAAATACACACTACGTTTACAGAAGAACTCATAATGCATTCTACTAAGGTTTTGAAGTATTATCAATATCATGCAATGAGATACAATTCACGTACAACTTTGAGTCTCAAATATATAATTAGAAACTCAATTTTAAGTTTGTGCATGAAATAATAAATAGCTTAAATAAATGAGCATCTTGATAGATTAATTAGTAAACTAGAGAATTATGTCACTAAGGAAAACTTAATGACTATGAAAAAAGTATAAATATATTTAGTTTTTAGAAATGTTTGAAAAGTATTTTCTTTATAATTATAAAAAAATAAATTTTGTTTTGAAAGGTCGTTATAGTCATAGTTTTTTGAACAAAAAAAAATCCAAATTCATCATGATGTTGGTAATTATTGTTGATTTGTTTTGGTGCAGTTTTTTTTTTTGGGATCAGTCTATAGTATTTTTTTATTTTATGAAAAAGAAAACAATTCTCAAGATTATCCTTTAAATGAAGAGGATGACTGCGAGAAATTAGAAGATATGGTCAATATAAAATGAAATAATAAAAATACAAACACTTTAAACATGTAAGAATATTGTTGTTAAATAATTATTTGCGGATTTTTAAATAAGTAAAATGTAGGAGTAATTAAAATGTAAGTTGCCTAAATTGTGAATAATGAGTTTTAGTGGTACTAGGGTGTGTGTATGAATTTATTGATGAATTTTAATGTAGAAGCCGTACGAGAGTGATGAGATTTTGAATAAACAGTGAATTATAGTGTCTAGATGAGGAAATAATGAATATGATGAGTACCAAATAATAATGAGCATTAAAGTAAGTGAGCAAATTCTGTTACTTCAACTTTTTTTAATTCGTCTTTAATATACAAATAAAAAACATATAACACATTTTATTGATTTTTTTATGCATAACTAATTTTTATTGATCTTAATAAAAATATAAATCACTACTGTCTTAAATTTTAAACATGAGAAACATTAGAAACAATGAAAAAAATCGACAAACAAAAAGTGACAATTAATTGAATTATTATATTATTATTTATTTTATATTCAAGACTAAAAGTATACATTTTAGGGTAAATTTACACAGTTAATCAATTAAAATCTATTTTATATAACTGTTACTAAAGGAAAAAAGTATTTAACATTCATAATTTTATTTTATTTTATAAATTGACTCTTCAATTTTATTTATTCCAGTTCATCTTTGAAGCTCTATCTTATTTGAAACTAGAGATAAATTAACTTTAATTTCATCTCATTTAATTTTTTCAAAATTTATCTATTTTATAAACAGGGTTCTTATATTAAATTGGGTTGAATTCTCAATCGATAATTTACTTTAAATCCAATCAATCGTTAGTTTTACTTTTATAAATCACTTTTCCATCAACAAAACATAATGAAATTTAGAACTAAGTTACGCAATATACAAAGCTTGTTTATTTATTTTGGTCGTCATTTTTTAATTTTTTTTAAATTCACGTTTTTACTATATGTTAATACGTGAAGAAAATAATTGTAACTGAAGAATTAAAAGATTAATGAATAATCTATTTTTAAACTAAATAATTTAACTTGATGTAAGAGACTCTATGAAAAGAAGGGTAATTTTTTAGAATCAATTACGATGTATTGAAAAAGTTTGAGGTGTTTTATTTAAACCATGTAAAATTTATGGTTGTTTTCCTATGGAATTTGTACCGTATGCCCCATCGGGCCATCGACCATGTACAGTCCTCCGATTCATCGAACAAGGTTGGGAGGGCTCGTATATAAAACATGTCCATCGGTCGAATGGCCCCACAGATGAACTATATAGGACCACCGGTCGACCGGTCGTGTGTATGAACTACATGGTCCTCCGTAAGGGACCATCGGTCGATCGGCCCTACGTATGAATGACGAATCGCTGTAAAGGACCATCGGTTCCTCGGTCCCACACGAACAACGCTTTAATTTGTAAAGGACAATCGTTTGATCGGTCCCCAGGTCGATCGCGCATCAACCCATAGAGATCCATCGGTTGATCAGTCTCCTAGGTGGTTCGCGTAGCGCCTTATATGTGACCATCGGTCGATCGGCTGTATGGATTAATTATTTACTTAAAGTTGTTAAAATCAAAAGATAACCAGTCTAGTCAAGCGACCATCGGTCGAACGGCCAAATGAGACCAGTCAACTGGACTAATTAACGTTAAACAAGTCAGTGAGGATCATTGGGCCGTGATTAAGGAACCCTAATCACAGGCCCACACCGGAAACTATAAATAGGGCTCAAAGGTAGGTTGGTGAGGATCTTAATTTTGCATTTATTACTGCAGTTACACTCATATACCGATCGGCCCATCAATTGACTTAAGCATCGGAGTTTTTTAGACAGGTACCCCGATCGTCTGTTCGACCGATCGAGCAAGGAGATAGATTTCTTGGAGAAGAAGTTACATCAGTTGTGAGGAAGGGAGATTTCGAGAGGGAAATAGTAAAATTGAAGAGGTTTGTGGTAGACTCTTGGTCCCTACACCTGAAACAGAATTGAAAGAGAGATAAAATTTAAAGATCAGTTAAAAAATAAGTACAGATTAAGGTCTGTTTATGAAAATTAAGAGAGTTAAATACTATTTTAAAATTAAAGATTTTATCACACATATAATAATTTATATTTAAATGGTAATATAAATAATTTAATTCACTGCTACTGAAAGTATATTTCCTATTTTGTCTCCTTTAAAATTTGAATAAGAATTATCCTTCATATAAAAATGTTAATACTCTATATTTTTTCCTTAGTGTCATCCTTGTATACTGTGTTTTACTTGTGTTCTGGTCAAGAAAAGTGCCAGATAATTCTTAACCAAAAACAAAAAAGAAAGAAATATTTTTAACCATAGCTTAAAACTTGCTTAGGTCAAAAAATCTCCCCCCCTCTGACCATGGGAGCAACCTTCTTATTTATATCATAATCAGTTACAAAATATTGATCCCCAAGATTCACCAAATAATAACTAAAAGAAAACCCCTTATCTAATTCTAAAATATTTCTTAAAAATAACAACATCTCTCAGAAACAAAATTATCTTCTACTCCTAAAATATTTAAGGATATAACAACCTCATTAACTCCTAAAAACGACACCAAAC
>Ga0214542_1009403_pt1 | contig 15193 bp, 4 predicted proteins | sample CNSS1metaG_FD_160096 | JGI IMG/M metagenome (GOLD analysis project Ga0214542, IMG submission 160096) | Root nodule microbial communities from cowpea collected in UCLA plant growth center, Los Angeles, California, USA - CNSS1 | ecosystem: Host-associated > Plants > Roots > Nodule | place: USA... | reverse complement strand
GAGACTCTTGGAGGCTATTAGGGGTGTTGGGAAACTCTCCCTTCTCCTTCTTGGGTTTCCTTCTTCATCCATGGAGGTTTTACCCCTTTTGGGTTGGAGAGGATGATGGGCTACGAAATTGAAGGCGGATATGCGAATGGGAGGCGCAATTGAACCATGGAGCAATATTCAAGAACCTTGGGAGAGGGATTGTTTCTACTTTATGGTTCCAATTTCTTCCCTATTCTTCAATTTTGTAAAACCCTAGGTTCTCCACCATGGAGAGCAATTTCTATTTGTTGAGATTAGATGTAAAACATTGAATTCTTGTGTAAAATTGTGTTGTTAATTTATATGCTTTTCCAATTCATGTTAGTATTTGATTTCCTTGCTTAATGCTTGATGTGGATTGTTCCCATGCTTGATTTGTGATTCTTAAGGTGTTGGGAAACATCTTTAGAATCTAGATTTGAAATTAAATACCTAATAGATGCTTGTATCTAGGAATAGAACTTGGTTCATTAGTAATCTTAGATTCTTGAAACTAATGCATGATTTCACTTGTTGAGGATTCAAGGAATTGAAACATGATGAGTAATCATAGGCTCAAAGGCTCTAGGAATAGGATTTGAGTATTCTTGTGAATTAATTTTAACATGAATATGGAATTGAGATAATTTAGAATGCATGAGAATGAAATGTTTGAAGTCTAATCTTGACAAATTGTAAATACACTATGTTAATTTCTTGTTGCACACCAACTGTTTCATAAAATACAAAAATAGTTTCTTAGTATTTTTGTGAACTTTGTGTCTAATTGAGTCATGAATTGTGAGAGTTGTCATGCGTTGCACAAGTCCCTTGGGAGAGAACGATAAAATACTTATTACTTGCTATGTGCGACCGGTGCACTTGCCGTGTTGGTTTTTCACTAACAAATACCTATGAAAAAAAAATAATGTATCATAAAATTTTAGGTATTGACACACTGAAAACATTGTGGTACTAATTTTGAGATGTTACATAACGGTCCTCTAGCTAAGTTGTAGTCGGCTTTATGTTTTCTATATGTTTCCAGGTGGATTGGTCATTTGGCCGAACTATATGTGGTCATCGTTGACTTGCAGGTGGATTGGCTGTTTGGTCGGACCATATGTGGTCATCTTTGACTTTGCAGGTGGATTGGGCGTTTAGCCGGACTTTGGGTGGTCGTCTTTGACCATGGATGCTATCTTGAGCACCTTGAATTATTGACTTCTGCAAGATCTGATGCCACTTATCTAAGCAAGGTTTGTGTTTCTAACTTAAGCAAGCTTTGTGTATGCTTCTTAGCAAACCCTTAAAGCGCTCCCAAACATGACTCAATGAGTCATCATCTTCTTGCTGAAAAGAAGAGATTTCTTGCTTCCCTTTATTGTTCTTTGACTAGGAAAAGTATTTGTGTATTTATTTCACTACAACATCCGCCCAATTAGTTAAACTATTCTAAGGATTGAACAACAACAAACAAATCCCCAACAATGACACCAAAAACTTGTTAACTTTTTGACAAGGGTACCAAATCATTAAAAGTAGTAAAATGGAAGTCCAAGTATCATTTTTCCAGGGGATTTGCATTTTTTTATCTAATTATGATTATTTACTGATTTTAGCAATAGTGAAAAGCATGTTTAATTCGATCTCAGAAAGAAGCCTACAAAATTATAAAAGTTAAAATGTGGTTTGGTAAAAGCTTCATTATGATTGGATTTTATGAACCTAATTAATGTAATAGTAACACAATATATCTATAACTTATTCACTTTAACATGAATTCTTTAGAAGCAAGTTCTAAATCTACATGTTAAAACTCTAATTTCTTAGCCATTTTAACATATAATTTGCATTAAGATTAGATTTCTAGAATGACCAAGAGATTAGGTCTATTTCTAGAACCAAAACTCTTGGGCGTTATATCCATGTCAAAGTTGCAATTCACTTTCCAATAATTCAGTAACAACAAATAGCATTATATCTTATCATAAACATTAATAACTAAGATAGAACAATTGAATACAATGAGAATATATTGCATAAGAAAATTTACAAAAAGTATGAATTCATTACATCCGATCCGAATGAGATAGGAGTTTAACTAGTCGTAAACATCTAGAACATACAAATTTGATGAATTCTGACCAACAAATGGAAGAATTTGTTGTCCTTTAGCCCTAGAAGTGCCCTTGACCAAGTTCTGAGTTTCTCCTGTGTTTCCACACCAAAGAAACCTCTTTTTCTCGTTTCATTCTCGACACTTAACCAAGTTAGAAACTGTCTACTTGCTGGGTGAGCCAGATCTCTCGATGGGCAAGAAATATTTGTTAAATCAATTCCAACTACTTTGTCTCGCTGGACGAGATAACCTTCATGCTGGGCGATATATGTAAAATTGGTATAAATTTGCACCATTTAAGTAAATTGATCACTAAAATTAATTAGTAGATTGATAGAGAAGAATAACTAAATATTAATAAATTTAAATAATTAAACTTAGAATAAAAACTTAAAAAGAAAAAAGAACTTTGCAATGAGAAAATAAAAAATCAACACTTGTTTAAAATATTGAAAACGTTATTACAACATCTAAATATATTTAGTCCATAGGGTATTTTTATTTTCAACTTTATAATAAAGATGTGCCCCATAAATACAGGACACCTTTTCAAAGCACATGACATAGGAGACTGGTGAGACTAGACTATACAGTCAGAGTACCTTTTAACGTACTCAACCCAACTAAGTACATGTAGACTCGTTGGGTACTCATTTAAAAAATATCTACAGATATTTTAAAACTCCCAGATACCTGTGAGTATCTGCGAATATTTAAAAAAAGATATTTTATAATTTTTTAAAATAAAATTACAAAAAAATATAAATTTAATTTAAATTTAAATTTAATTTATATCTAAATTTAATTTAATCTAATAATATATTAATTAAAAATTATTTTTAATTAAATTTAATTTAATAAAACATAAATTTAAGTTTTAATTTTAATTTTTTTGAATAACGGATATCCGTGATACGAATATTATGATATCCACATCCAGTCCATTTATAAACAGGTATTAAAATATCTGCTATTCGTTATCAACAAATAACAAATACTCACAAATGTCAATTATTCATCACAAATTTTATCTATAAATACTCACATTTTTGTCATCTCTATTAAAAAAATATATAATCCACCTCTTAAGAACAAAATACATCTTTGTTTAAGAAATATACGAATTTAGTTCTTACCTCATATTCTAATATCGAGAAATATATATTAAGGAACTAGGGGTGGTCATGGATTAGATTTTTAATAATCCAATCCATATCTATTTTAGATCCAAATAATTGGATTAAATTTTCGATCCAAATCCATTTTTTTTCAGAAAAAGTAGATTGGATTTTTTTAAAATCCAGATCCAAATATTTGGATCAAGTTTAAATCCATATCCAAATATTTGGATCAAGTTCAAAATCCAAAATCCACTTTTCATAAAATAAATTTAAATTGAATTTTCTAAAACTTGTGTCCATATGGCCAACACCATAGAATTTGACAGATTTTTTGTCTAGGCCGAATTTCAACATGGGATGGACTCGACTGACTTTCGGTCGGGGCCAACCAAATTGGTCGAGCCCTACCGAACTTTTGTCGAGCTCGACTTGGTCCAATTCGGCCAAATTTTGGCTAGGGTCGACTCGGCCAAATTCGAACGAATTTCGGTCGGGGACGACGTGACCAAATTTGGGCCAAGGCCGACTCGACAAAATTTCAGTCGAGATTGACTTGACTGGATTGGGCTGAATTTCGGCTAATGCCGATTTTGCCTAACACGACAAATTTTGGCCACAGCCGAATTGGCCAAATATGGCCACATTTGGGCCAGTCCTGATCAGTCAAATTTCGGTCAGGGTTGACTCCACTCTGACTCGGCTGAATATGGCCAAATTTTTATCACGACCGACTCAGTTGAATATAGTCAAATTTCGTTCGTGACTTACTAGACCGAATACAGCTAAATTTGGGCTAGAGCCGACTCGACCAAATTTTGGTCATGGCCAACTCGACTGAATTCAGCCAAATTTAGGTCGGGACCGACTCACCTGAATATGACAAAATTTCGGTCGCGATCAACTCTGTTGAATACCACCAAATTTGGGTTAGGACCAACTCAGCCAAATTTCAATCAAGGCCCACACAACCAAAATTTGATCAAAGCCAACTCGACTTAATTCAGTCGAATTTCGATCGTGGCCAACTCGATTGAATACGGCCAAATTTTGATTGTGACCGACTCATTTGAATACGGCCAAATTTCATCTTAGGCAGTTTAGCCGAATATGGCCAAATTTGGGTCAGGGCCGACTCGGTCAAATCTCAATCGAGACCAACTCGATTGAATTCGACCGAATTTTGACCAGAGCCAACTAAACTAAATACGGCCAAATTTTGGTCACGATCGTCTCGATCGAATATTGTCAAATTTTGTTTAAGTCGACTCAACTCAATACAGTCAAATTTTCCTTTAAAGAACACGTTTGCTTTCAGTAATTACCGACATCTAGGTACATGGAAGAAACCTGGGTCTCTCCAATCCAATGGTATAATAGAATGCAAAAAAGAAAAAGAAAATCGACATAGAGGCATTAATTATATAAGGAAAATAATTATAAAGTATTTAATTTTTAAAATTTAAATATAAAAAATTATTATAAAAAATTAACATAGAGGCATTAATTAAATATATATTGTTTTTTAAATTATTATAAAAAATTGTGTTTATTTTTTAAATTAAATTATAAAGTATTTAATTTTTATATTTTATTAAAATTAATGAAAATTATCATAACAAATAATATATTCATGTTACAAATAGAATTACATTCGTATGTTATTTGCTGTGAGAATGATGTTTTTTTATTGACTTTTATAGTGTACAGAAATTAAATACTTTATATTTTTTAGAAAACAAAATTTTTCATAATGATTTAGCGACAAAACGTGAAAACAACTATGATACTGATTTAAAATATATATTATTTATTTGGACAATTTCCCCATTAATTTTAAAATGTACAAATATTAAATAGCCTAAAAGCAAGCATTATTATTAAAATCTATATGTGTTGTTTTTGAAATACATATTTGATTTAATTTTATTTTTCAAGTAAATTTTTTAAAATTAAAATAAATATTTTATTAAATTTATCTTTTAAAATATCTTTTCTTAAGCTTAAGTGTTTTTTTTTATTTGATTGTTTTTTAAATTTTAACTATCTTTTAAAACTAAAATAATTATTTATAATAAAAAAAGTTACCTACAATATAGATAAAGACTATCTATAATATAATTATAAAAATTATTTATATTTATATTTATAACTATAATTATTATTATTTTATTATCCTAAGAAAAAATGAACGCAAATATTCTTACTGCATTTGGTTCCACTAATGGTAAATAAAAGCGTTGAGATTTAGTTAGAGAGAATAAAAATTAGAGAGTAACTTAACGAGAGCAACATGAAATTGTGAAAAAAAAAAAGTGACTGTGTTTGATTGTAGTTTTGTTTATTAACTTTTAAAAGGTCAAAATTCTTTTTCGTCCTAGTTTTCATCAAGTTTTGTTAAGTAAGTCTTAATTTTAGTTTTGTGTTCAAATAGGTCTCAATTTTCGTCAATTTTTGTTTAATTTAGTATTTTTTGCTAACACCGTTTAAATCATTAACGGCTATTAATAGTGATTGTCACATGTCACTTCGTGATTTTTTTGATTTTTTTTTGATTTTTTTTAAATGTCCACGTGTCAACCCAATAGTGTGTCACGTGTCAAAGTCAATGTTCTATATTCAATTTGGTCCCTATATTTGTATTTTTTTGTTCAATTTAGTCCCAATTTTGTTTAAAATTGACCAATTTTGTCCCTATCGAATATATGACCAAATTTAATATTTATATCAAAGTTATAATGATGTGAATTTTAATATATTATATAAAAATATTTAATAAGAAATGTGAATTTTAATATAAAAATTAAATTTGGTTTCAGTTTAGAGAGGAACCAAATTGGTTCATATTAACAAAAATTGTGATTAAATTGAACAAAAATAACAAATTTAGGAACCAAATTTAATATAGAACATTGATTTTGACACGTTGGCACGTTGCTGGGTTGACACGTAGACATTTAAAAAATTTAAAAAAAAAATTTAAAAAAAAAAATTCAAAAAAACCACGAAGTGAAACATGACAATTATTGTTCATGGCCGTTAATGATTTAAATGGTGTTAGCAAAAAAGGACCAAATTGAACAAATTTGACGAAAATTAGGACCTCACCTGTGCAGGAAGGGCTTTTGGCAGCAGTTGTTTTTGATGTTCTGCACCGGTTCCCGAACCGAAGCATATTGGGACGAGGCCAAAAGGTGAAGGTTTTTGGTCTCGGGTGTGACCCGAAGCCATAGATCCACGTTTATGCTTTGGTTATCCTAGAAACCGAGTCCATAGAGTCTCTAACTTTTTAGAGATTCACCGTAGCGAACCTCACCACCGATCGCCGCAAACGAACCTCACCACCATTTCGCCATGAACTCCACCGCAACAAACCTCACCACCGTTTGAAACCCTAATCGTGAGAGATCACTACGCTGCCTCCATCTTCAACGCAAAAGCAATCCAGATCGCGCCTAACAGAAGAATGCGAGTCATCTGCCACCAACATGAAACCCCAAAGCACGAGTGAGGCGCTGGAACGAACCAGAGTTCCTCTACAGCAGCACCTTTGAACCTTCATCGGAGCAACCGCATCAGACCATTGCGGCAACAACCCCTGAACTGCGTAGGACCTCATTCTTCTCCGTCACGAACACGAACTTGCTGGAACGAACCCACCTTCCTGCACCGTTGACGTATAGCCACAACATCGCAACAAAGTGGCACAGAGCAGTGACAACCTTCGGTCCTATTCCACCCGAGGCCAAAGCCTCTGTTGTCGATGGCAATTTTGAAAATTTGGAGAACTCTGATATGTTATAGGCCTCGATTGAGTGATAATCGAAGCATAAAAGCCCTTATAGGCTTCGGTTGGATTGGAACCCAAGGAAAAAGAGTTCGAAAAATTTCATAAATGCCACCGCGTCCTTATAGACTTTGGTTCCGCAATAACCGAGGCCTATAAGGCGATGTAAAAACACGATTCTGCACTAATGCCTATTTGAACACAAAACCAAAATCGGAACTAAAAAGGTATTTTAACCTTTTAAAAACTTAATTTTAAACAATATAGTATTTAGAGTGTAAAAGAATGGAATGTGAAGGGGGGGGGGGGGGGGGAGAAAAATAAAAATAGTGAACCAAAATAACTTAGAGATGTATTTTTTAAACACTCTAAAAACTATTTATAATCTTCTTTTTGTTGATTTGGTTTTTAAAAAGGAAAACAATTTTGAGAAACGGGAATTGTAATTGTTATTTCAAGCCTTAAAGTGAGTAAAGAAAGTTTCCATACGTGATGACCATATAAATAATATTTGTAGCGACACTTAATGAATGAAAAATGTAAGGGCAAGGGAAATAAATTAGGATGTTTTATGATGTTACATACATGAAAATTGTATGAAAATAAAGAAAAGCATGCTAAAATCAACTATTAATGAAGGGCTACAATAATATTATCTCGTAACCTTTTGCTGCATTCAGTGCTTTACAGAACAACTTTATTTTTTATACTAACATTTGTCGGATAAATTGTTCAAGAACTAGAACTTCTGAATATCATCAATCCAATTACCATCCAAAAACTTATAATGAATCCAAATGGCATGCTGATATAAAATTCACGGTTTAAAAAGGAATAATCATTCTCGCGAATTTCTTTTCTTTTCTCATCTGACGATAATTCGGAAATACACAATTTATCAAGTGGTGGTCCACAAAGATTGAGATTATCTTCATAGCATGAAGCATTGAAACTTTGTAATTGTGTGCTGTGAGGAATTTTACCAACTAGATGGTTATGTGATAAATCTAACATACTGAGCCGATCAATTTGAGTTAGACTTATTGGAATTGAACCAACTAGTTGATTTCTTGAAATGTCAAAAAATTCAAGTGATGTAAGTTTTCCAATATTTGACGGAATTTTTCCACTCAAATTGTTTCTTGACAAATTCAATGAAACCAATTCAATTAAAATCTCAAATTCTTTTGGAATTTCTCCTAAAAAGTAATTGCTCGAGAGGTCTATGCTTTTCAAAAGTAGCAATCCATTATTCTTAAACATTTGTTCTGAACCTTTCCATGTCAAGAATGTATTCAAATCATAATTTCGAGAACCCGCAAATTGTGTGGTCTCAACTCTATACCAATGACCACTTCCCGAAGATGCCTTTTGAGCCATTGAAGTAAAATTTTTTATACAGTTAGGAATTTGTCCACACAAATTGTTCAGGGAGAGATCCAAGAGTTGAATGTTTCTCAGGTAACAAATTTGCAGTGGTAAATTTCCTTGGAAATGATTCCTTCTTAAACTTACATATTGCAAGTTTCTAATTTGCTTCCAACCCAAGTTGGGATAGATCCTGATAAATTGTTTTCCGCAACATCTATCATCACTAGATTTGTACAACTACTTAAGGAGAAAGGAATGTCACCTGTTAAGTTATTGTTTCTCAAAATCAATGCTTGAAGATCAAAGAGGGATCCCATTGAAGTAGGAATCTTTCCTGACAATTGATTTTGACTCAAATCCAAAAGAGCTAATGACTCGAAAAGGTTCCAACAATCTGGAATTTGTCCAGACAAGCTATTGTTTGAAAGGTCTAACTGGTATAATATTCCAATTGGATTGCCCACACATAAAAATGAAAGAGAGTCTGAAAACTTATTCTTGGATAAATCAAGCACTGTGGAACTTCTAAGAAATGGGGGAATAGGGCCTTCAAATTGATTTGAACCCAAAATTAGAGAAGAATAAGGATTCTTTGTTGGAAAATATGGAATTGTACCATATAAACTATTGGATGAAATATTCAATGAAATCCATTTTCGCAATGCTAATTTATTCCAAAACCACTTTGGAACTATATCTGATATTCCAGCATTTGAAATGTCCAAATCCCTAAACTCGTTTTGTGTGTGTAACCAATTGGGGAATGTTGGACCAAGGATGCACGATTGGAGTCTTACATTCCTTAACCGAAAAGGTGGAACCCAGTTTGGAGAAAATGTCAAGGCTAATAAAGAGTTTCCAGATAAGTCTAATGAATATAACTTTGACATATTAGAAAACGGGTAATCACTTAGCACACCCTTCAAGGAGTTTGATCGTAGATATAGTTCTTCTAAATGATGTGGAAATTGAATATCATTAGAAAACTCTCCATTTAACTTGTTTCCAGCTAGATTTAAATCTTTTAAAGATAAGAAAATAGATAAGTCAGGTAATGTACCATTGATTTGATTCATGGCCAGACTTAAGATTTCCAATGAATTTCTAGTACACCCAGATAAGTGGTGAACTATTACCGGAAACTCTTCACTTAAGCTATTGTTAGACATGTCTAACAACCGCAAAGCACATGCATTGCCAAATGATTTTGGAATTTCACCTTCTAAAGTGTTTGATTCAAGTGAGAGAGACTCTAACTGAGATGGCAATTGGTTACCTTCTCGTATCTCTCCACTTAATTGATTTTCTGAAAGATCCAATATTTTTAGGGTTGAAAAGCTTGAAAGGTCAGGAAATGTACCATTGATATTATTTCCTCCCAACTTCAAATTTTGTAGCACATTTTTAGCACATACAGACAAGTGTTGAAATATCGATGCAAACTCTCCACTCAATCTATTAGAAGACATGTCCAATGAATGTAAGGTGCATGTATTTCCAAATGATTTTGGAATTTCACCTTCTAAACAGTTGAATTCGAGTGATAATGACTCCAATCGAGATGGTAATATGCCTTCAGGTATCCTCCCAATTAATTGATTACCAGCAAGTTGTAATCTTTTCAAAGTTGTGAACATGGAGAAATCCGGTAAAGAACCGTGGATTTGGTTAAATCTTAGATCCAATTCTTGTAAGGAATATCTAGCACAAGAACTAGACAAATTGTGAAGAATTGACGAAAGACCCTGGTTCAAACTGTTTACACCCATGTCTAAAGAATTTAAGGTGCATATATTCATGAAAGATTGCAAAACTTCAACCTTGAATCTGTTAGAGTAGAGGTTAAGGTGCTCAAGCGAATCCATTACCAAACCAAAGTGATTTGGTACAGAGCCCTCCATGAGATTACCACTAAGGTCAAGCTCAACAAGGTTGGGAGTGAAGTTTGACACCCACTGAAATATCATTGTTGACATGAGGGTGTTCTCGGATAGATCTAGGACCGTGAGGGAAGTAGAAAAATTAAATTTAGATGGCCTCAGTGAAAGGAAAACATGATCAGAAAGGCTACAACTTTGTAAACTTAGTTCCCTTAGTTTTGGTAGCTTACCAATCATTTGTAGCCAACTATGAGAATGATTAAGATTTGATATGGATGAGAAGTAAAGATGGGTTAAAGAAATGAGATTAGATAACCACTGACCTCCATCACCAATTTTTAGAGCTCCACCATGTCCAATATAAAGCTCGTGTAAGTTTGACAGGTTTCCAAGTTGACTTGGTATATTCCCTTCCAAATCATTGGCCCTGAGATCAAGATATTGCAACCGGGTAAGATTTCCGAGTTGAATTGGTATTTTCCCTTTCAAATGATTTCTGCTGAGATCAAGATGCTGCAACTGAAAGAGGTTTCCAAGTTGACGAGGGATTGAACCCTCCAAATAATTATCAGCAAGACTTAAGTATTTCAAATGAGAAAGAGACCCAAACTGGGTTAGAATTTTTCCGTTGAAACCACAAGATGAAAGATCGAGGTATCTCAACTTGGTAAGAGAGCCAAGAAACTCTGGAATATTGTTGTCTCCAAATGAATTGGAACTGAGATTCAAATACTGTAATTGTCGCAACTTCATCAAAGACTTATGGATCATTCCACTGACAAAACGTTGTGACATAAATTCAAGGTAAAAATTGAAAGAAATTTCTTCATGAACTTCTCCGTGCAGATCGAGCATTAGAATATGGCCGGTGAGGTTGCTGCAGCGAATTCCCTGCCATTGGCAACAGTGGGGAGTGGTCCAAGAAGAGAGCATGCCATAACGATCTACAATGGAAGCTTTGAATCGGAGAAGTGCTTCCCTCTCTCTTTCTATGCATCTTACATTTTCTTCTTCACCATAAACAACCTGCGACACCAAACACACCACAAACATCATGAACATAAACATCATGAATTTGAGACCAACTGGATTCCTCATCGTCACACAGGGAAGATATTGGAACAAACACACTCAATATTGGAAATAGATTGGCACTGTGAGTTTAGCTCTGTCTATAACCGTATATATAACACTTCATGCATCCGTAACTCACCCAACAAAGTACCAGAGAAGTGGAGACGACGCTTCGGTCTCTAATGACAACATTAAATAAATTAAGAGAGAGGACTTTTCTCTGTTGATTACGAAACAACTCATGACTGCTTCAATCTTAATTTCTTATTATATTGTTAGAACCAATAAAAATGAAATGACTGGCATACTCTTTTGCCGTATGTGAAATTGATAAATAGGCTTTGTTATTACATGATTGTAAGTATTCTAAAACAAAACAAACTAAAATACAAGCTAGGGAACTTATTTGTCATGACCATATAAATCAATTTATCTTTTCCGGAGCAAATCATTTCTTATGTGCAAACTATTTAAATAAGAGTATGCTTAATCTTTTAAATTTAACAAGTTATATCTATGTTAGAAAAAAAAGTAAGAATTTTAAGATATTTTTATCTTTTTTCAAATTTGTTGTAAAATATATATGTTAAATTATCTTCTATATGTTGGAGAAGAGAAACAAAGATGAAAGACTTTGAAAAGGACTTCGGTAAATAGCATTCCATAAACAACAAAATGTAGTTGTTATGAAGTTACATGATCCCCTTCTAGATATGACTTTGCATGTAAAAACAAAGAGATAATATCCAACTTATCATATTAGGTTAAACACTAAATGTTGAAATTGTATGAAGTGGCATGGCCCTTATACGACTTTGTAGGAACAAAAATAAAAACTATGCACCAATTATTGATTGCTCTGTATCTGGAGTCGTTGATTTTTGTATAAAATATTTTGAACTAGTAATAACAATTGTTTATAATATTATGTTGGATAATCTTTAATTTTATTAGATAATATTTAGATTATATTTTAGATTATAGAGTTGTTTTTATTTAGTAAAGTGATAATGTATTTTATATTTGGTTAATTAGATTTAAGTTAGTTGTTATTTTAGTTAGTTAGAATATATAAGATTTAGTTTGATAATATGGGGTATTAGATAAGATTAGATTAGATAAAGATTTAGTTTGGTTTGTTATTATTTGGTTTGTAATCGGTTATATAATAACGTATTCTTCATTAATGAAAAACACCACATTGAATTACATTGCATATTCTTTTAGTATGTGTGAGTTTTTTCTAACATATTATAATAATATACTCCATGCAACACAAATCTATACGAGGATTTAAAACTTTTCGTTGTTAATAAACTCCACTGCTGCTTCGGTATTCAAAGTGTGTAATAAATAAGTTGTTATTGTTGTGTTTCCATGATTTAGTATGGCAGGATCTTCCGGTGTATTTGCCCTCCATTTTTCACCACCAGTTGAAGACAAGTTTATTTTAAAGAGGAGTCCCAAATGAAGGTTTAGAATCTGAATGGACATCTTCAGAAGATTCCTTTCGATATCCATTATTGAAGCCCCACGAAGATCTTTTGGACTTTGTGCAAGGAACATACACAGATTCAGGGGAACATTGGGAGTGTGTGGTTGAAGATAGAAGAATGGGGAGTAGAAATAACAACCCCTTCTCCTTTCTTTCTCTTTATGGAACAACATGGGCCAAACAAAAAGGACCCAACTTCTCTTTTTTCTTTTCTATTTTTTTTTATTTGTTTTCAATTATATTATTCTTTCTTAAAATAGAAAATAATTTTTTATTAGAACTTGATTTTATTCGTCCAATTTTTTTCTAAATTAAAAACTTAATTTTAAAATATATATATATATAGATAGATAGGACTGGATAAAATTAACTTAACTATACTAAACTGCAATTAATTGAATTATTAAAAACTAAAAAAAAATATTTATAATAATAATTGATTTGTACTGTATAACAATTGAGTTTCAAAAAATTGTACTTTTATCGGTTAATTAGTGTTAATTGGTTCAACTTTCATGTTAGTTTGTTCATTCTACAAATGGGCTTTGGGTTGGTAGGCGAACTTTAGAAACCAATTAGAATCCAACTACTTCATACGGGGGATTCTCCCCGTACCCCCGACAATTTCTTCTATACCCTCAAACTTTTGATTATTTTCAGTTTTGTCCAAAGTAAAAAGGTAAAAGAAGAAAGAGAAAAAACAATAAAATCCTGCACCCAAAATAAATAAAAAACTCGTTTTATAAAAAAATTTACTTTTCTAGATGTATTGTGGATGTCGACATCCGTTTCTGTTTTTCTTTTAATTTTGTTGCATTGCGGATGTCGACATCCGCTTCATAGTTTTCAAAAACAGATGTCGACATCCGTTTCGATTTTTTTTTTTTAATTTTGGTGCATTGCAGATGTCGACATCCGTTTCAATGTTTTAAGAAACGGAAGTTGACATCCGTTTCCTTTTTTTTAAGTTTGATTAGGGTTTTCCCGGTGCTGCTTCCATGGCTGCTGAGGTTCATCAATGGTTCGTTCATGGTGGCTTGATGGAGGTGCGTTGAAGGTTTCGTTGCAAGTGTGCGAACTAATAGTGGTGACGCAATCTCGTTTCTGGTGTGGCTGCGATGCAAATGAATAGGTGCATGGTTGACGAAGGTTCTAGCGCTGGTTGAACGTTGAATGTCGCGTCACAGGTGCAGGTTTTGCTGTGACAGCTTCATGGTGGTTCAAAGGTATTGCTCATGAATGTGTTGCGGTGGTGGCTCCGTTCTACAAACGATGGTCGTCTTCAGGCGCGGTGGTGGCTCACGGTGGTGCGCGATGTTGAACGCTGCAGGTGCGTTGTTGGTTGCCTTGCAAGGTTGGAGACTTATAACAATGCTAAGAAAATCCAGTAGCGCAGTAAATTCACTTTCAACCACTGAGACAAGTAAAAATTAGTTATGGTTAAAATGGTCATTTTTGGGGGTATAGGAGAAAGGTTGGGGTTGCAGCGAGAAACCTCCCTGCATACTAATGACACAAAATGTTATGGAGGGAGATGCGGGAATAGAGTAAGAAAATAAAAATAAAAAAGAAGATTAAATAAATAAATAAAACTAAGAAAAATAACACCATGAATTAAAAAAACAATTACTTGATAATTTCGTCGGTAATATTTAAAATTCGTTGGTAAATCAAAATTTCTAATAGCCTACCTAGGGATGTCAACGGGGCGGGTAAGGTACGGGTAATAGCTCCCTTGTACCCTACCCGCTGGATAAATATTTGCCCCGTACCCGTACCCATATCCGTCGGGTATCCATTATACCGGTACCCGTCCATTTTTTCATATCCGCGGGTATCCACGGGTACCCGCGAGTATTTATAAAATTATTTTAAAATTAAATATTTAATTATAAATTCAAATAAAATAAAATAAAATACATCACTGCTATAAATTTTAGATAAAGTTCAAACAAACTCAAGTCTATACAAATCCAAATAATTGTAAAAATAAATATAAAATGACGTTCAACCCAATAAAAATTCTTTAATTAGTGTTTTGATCAACAAACTCACTTTCTGCGATTGATTCTTGAAAAATAACCAAATAATAAACCTCAACTGCTACGTGCCAAGTATTCTTATTTTGATTCTATCATTTGACAACAAGCATACCATAAACGTTACTGTCTATATAGAGTTTGATGTATATGCCCAATTTCAAAGAAGGGAAAGAGAAGAATGTTAAGAGGTGTACTTGGAAGAATACAACATACCAATACTTAAAGCTAGAGAAATGAAGACAAAAGACAAGACAAGATGTAAATTAGGCCATAATACTTTTTACTAATATATATA
>Ga0214542_1009402_pt1 | contig 15195 bp, 5 predicted proteins | sample CNSS1metaG_FD_160096 | JGI IMG/M metagenome (GOLD analysis project Ga0214542, IMG submission 160096) | Root nodule microbial communities from cowpea collected in UCLA plant growth center, Los Angeles, California, USA - CNSS1 | ecosystem: Host-associated > Plants > Roots > Nodule | place: USA... | reverse complement strand
GTTTTAAGACTTTAAAAAAAAAAAGATTAAAGTCATCAGACAGAAATATTGAAACTTCACAAAAAATAAAAATAAAGTAATCTTATCCGTGACCACTAACTACTTCAATTTAAAAAAAAAAAAAAAGAAAGTTGTAACTTAATTAATAACTTGTTAGCATTTGGAAAAGAAAATTGGAAGCCATCAATTTCACCACATTTTGGATGACTTACTCATTTTAGTAAATTTTTAGAAAATTACCCAAATGTAGAATTTCAAATTTTTAGAACTTCCCATGAATTGATCTTTATTTTAAGGCGTGTAGGTGGGTTGAATTAGAAAAAATGGAATCCCATCTTCTGAAACGTTCTTTATGAGTAGTAAATTGAGGTGTAACATTTAGTGGCATGTACTGATATAATAATAATAATTATTATTATTATTATTTGAAGTGGATGGAAATTGGAACGGTAGGGTTTGTAGTTAGGGTTAAATTTGCTATTAAATTGAAAGGCAATATCCCGGGTCACGTGGTGAGTTTGATCCGTCAGTATCGCCAGCTCATAACGTGCTTTTTACTTTGGGAGTCAAAGCATGGTCAAATGGCATAGCTGTGCATGCATGCTGGCCCTCTCTGTAAGCTGTAACTCTGCCACTGTGCCTCTGAGTCACTGTGCTCCCACCCCTTCAAACTTAGCTCAAAACATTCAAACCATTTAACCCTCAAATGCTGTCGCTTTCTCTACCACAAATGCTATCTCTCATTTATGTTTTCACCCCATCTTTTTTACTGCTTCGCCTCCCACGGACCACCACCATCTCATCACATCGATCACTTCATAATCATAACAAACAAATTTTATTATCTTATCTGTGTTTTCTTATTATGCTTCTCACTTCGTTTCAAGTGCAACTTCTTAGAATCTTCCCAAAACTTTGTTTATCATTTAATAAACACGAAGCCAAAGGGATTGGCCTAAAAAGGTAATCTTTGCATCAGTTACCCGTGGGGTAAAAGAAAGAAACAAAAGAAAATGACCTCTGTTGGCACTTTCAGCGCCTTCACTTACTCCCAAAGACTCAGCTGGTGTAACTCGAGAGACAGTACATTCCTTCTATTGAACGCTAAATTAACATCTTGTGACACCACACAACAACACTTCCATTTCATTTTGTTTGGTTAGTACATGCATTTGACGACATTAAATCTGTTATTTTTTTTCCATTTAAGATATTCTTAGGAGATAGAATCGAGATTTATAAGAGATTATTAGTGATTAGTGAATATAAATACAAACATGTTAGAGTGGGTTGTAAGATGTAACAGTGAGAGGGGTCCCAAGTAGAATTTAATAGGCTCTTTGGTTGTGCTTGACACCACATATCGATCCATTTTGCACTCTTATAATTTCCATGTTGTTATTCTTGGTCTGATGGCATGCTTAGAGATGTACAACTCGGAGCACAAGGGTCGCCATCACCATCATCACTGCGCTCCAGTGAGTCCCAGAATTTCTTTCTCGAACGACTTTGTGGATGCTCAGCAAGCCACCAAGCAGGAACACAGCAGCGCCAGCAGATCAGAGCCTCCTGCACTCTCCTCAGACTTCGAGTTTTCTGTCACCAACTACTCAATGATGAGTGCTGATGAGCTTTTCTTCAAGGGAAAGTTGTTGCCCTTCAAGGATACCAAGAGGGCCACCACCACTCTCAGGGAAGAGCTTCTTGTGGATGATGATGACGATGAAGGCTACCAAGACTTCTCTCTCAGGCCTCCCAAAGGCTCCTCCACAAGGTGGAAAGGCTTTCTGGGTCTCAGAAAAAGTCACCTCGGATCCAAGAAGGTTGACAAGAGTGAACCTTCCTCCGACACACCTGTTGAAACTAGAAGAGCCGGTTTCTTCAACGAGGGAGCTAGGCTTCATGTGAATTCACAGGTTACTTCCCTGTGCCTTTTGATTCTTTCAATGTCTTACAACCTTGTTCAACTTCAAACTGTTGCCTCTCCTTTATGTACATTATTTTCATCGTATCATAACTGCAATCGATCTCCGACATTTAAGTTTTAGTGTGTCTGTCTTCTTAATGTATGCTTGATTTAATTTAGTTCTTTTACATTTTGGTGCGATGCAGGAGTTGTTGAATGAAGGAGGATCAGGTAGTAGGGATGTTGAGATTGGGTTATAGAGTTAACTGAAGAAGGTATTGGATTTGTGCTGTGTAGGAACAGGAATGATACATAAGCTTTGAATATGTATTTATTTACTGTTGATTTTTGTTTTGTTCTCCCTTTGTAGGGTGACGGGGCATTTTTTTTCCCTTCAGCGGGTTTCAGAACCAAACCAAGGCGGTAAATTTATGTTATTAGGCTTTTGTTTGTCAGCTTTGATTCTTCCATAATTCTCTGATTTTTGGTCCACCTAGTGGTTAGGATTTCACTGTTTGTTGTACAAATTATTTGCAGTTGAATTGAAAAAGGCCCGCAAAAAGAAAGGATTGATTCATCTTTCTTCACTTTTTATTGTTGCACCTTCTTAGGCTAGCCCGAATCCTGTCCTATATATTTCACTCTTGGTTAAAATCTTCCATTGTTGTGCATGTTTGTATTGCATGTGAATGTGAATGTGTATTCATTTCATTTGGTTTCGTTAATGGATTTTAAATAATTAATATCGGGAAAAAGATAAGAGTTTTTTTGGGTCCTTTATCATTCAGATCTCTTGCGAACACACCTTACCTTAACATAATCATAGTAACTTGATCGATTAAGTTTGTCTCTGGTGAAGAATCATTGATGATGAGGTTGTGGTTTCTTCCATAGGCCAATCTATGATATCCTATCCCATGAGCGTTGCTCCTTGTCCCAATTCAGAGTTTTGGTTGATTTGACCGATGTGTTTGTCCAGATTCCAGTCTCTGTTGACTGGTTACTGACGTGGCTCCACTAATTGGCTTGAATCTGCTGACATGTCATGCTGATGTGGCAGACAGACTCTTCCATCACATTTTTCAATCTTTCCCTCTCCGGCCCATGTGAACAATTAGATTCTCCTGCCAATGTCTGTCAACCTACCTTTATGTTAGTTTAAAATTAACATATTTTAAAATGAAAAAAAAAAAACGGACATAAACTCGTATTACAAAATAAAAGAAAAAAAAAATACTAAAACTCTTAAACATTTATATTTAAAAAACTATATTTTATCTTTTTTATTTCTTGTGGCGCTCTTTCAATCTTTGGTGTCATGTCAGTATTTGAAATCGTGGTGGGGAATTACATTTTTTCTTTTATCATCATGGAAAAATCCAATGCTGCATTTCCTGATCCAATCATACTTGCGGGTCTAATTATAATCATTGGGCAGGGTCCAGACCCTACGAAAGATTCAACCTCACATTTATTAAAAACTTTTCAATAAAGGATAGAAATTTTAAGTTTCATTTATTTTTATCTTATAAATACAATACCTAATTTGAATATATAATTAACTATTTCTAATTAGATGTTTTAATATTTTTCTCTCACAACAGTTTTATATATAGCCAAATGGGCAACCTCTTAGTTATTTATTTGTTTTCTTTTTATTTTTAATATTAAACTAAATTTTAATTTTTTAAAATACAAATGATTGAAAATAAATTTTAATTATAGTTTAGCAATTTGATTTGTTTGTTATAAATTTAAAATGTAATTTACACAATACCTATACACAAACTATTATTACTTATCCTTCTCCGGATATATAATTCAATTTTACACCTGCTCTTTGGTGCTTTTAAAATGGAAAATTAATTTAATTATTTATTACTTAGTATCTGAATATTATTAGTTAATATTTCTTTTATTATAGATGAGATAAAAAAATGTTTCAAGAGATGAAAATATTGTAGATTTATTCATTCAAAACTTTAATATTATAGTTGGATAAATAATAAGAATGTTTTGATTTTAGATAATAATGTGTATTTTTTTATATGTACTTGAGTTTAACATCATTTTAGATTGTATTAAAGTTTACTTACATATTAATCAGAATTATAATTTGTGACTTAAGAAAAAAAAAATTTGTTAATTAAGTGGACCAGTAAACCAACCCGTTTAACCTATCAATCCGTAATGGGCTAGACCAGATTCAAATATTTTTTACTCACAAATAAATAAATCAGATTAGATTGATTCACTAAATGACTAACCCATAGTAAACCGGACCAAACCACCAACAGCCTGTTTTAACAAGTCTAAATGATATATGCGTGACCATCAATTACTTCCATAAACTCATATTCAACGAGGTAATTCACTCTAAATGAAAGATCCAATTAAATATCTAGAATTGTGTTTTATTAAATTGGATATCATTTGATTAAGTTTGCGTTCGTTTTTATTGATAGAGTAAATAAGCTAAGAAAAAAAATGTTAAAAACATAAGAGTAATCAATTAAAACACAAAAACTGAGATATTATATTTTCTTCAAAAAAAAAATGAAAAAAAGTATAATATATAAACAATTTGTTTTTAATATAAATATTAATAAAAAATTAAATTATTTTTTTATTAATATTTATGTATTTCTGTATTATAATAAAATAAATTATTAAAATATATTTAAATAGATTTTATTTTTCAATATTTAGTATGGTATTTTAATGTAATTCTTAACATTTGCTCTCAATTTCAATTTCTATTTTAGTTAAAATTATTCATTTTGATTCTTTGGTTAGATTTATATTCACCATAACATTTGTCTTTTTAATTTAGATATGAAAATACAAATGAATATGTATATATTCGTTCTATTATTGTCCGGTTTTTGTTCTCATTTCAAATTATTAAAATAGATAGTTTATTAGATAATTTAAATAATTTTTATATTACCTTTCTTTTATTTAGTTTCATATTTTGTTTTTAAAGCGCGTATTTAAATTTTTTTCTTACAATTGTTTGTTCTTTATTCTATTGTTATTTAATATTTATATAATCATAATTTTATTATTGATATTTAATATTAAAGAAATATATATAATAATAAATATCTGAAATATTATTATTGAATATATTATTTGTTTATGATTTTAATTTTTGTTAAACAAAATTAATATTTGAAATAATAAAGAGATGAATGTGAGTACCAAATACCAATTTCTCTACGGAGATAGGAATGATGTGAAACTTATGTGAGAATTGATTTGAGAATGAAGATGAAATTTTATCTCAAAGATGAGTACATGATAGTTAAACCTACACTTATCCCATCCGTTGTCAGTATCTAGAAATTATTAATTTTACATAATTTATCATAAAGTTACGGAAAACATTCACTCATGTTATCATGAAGGCTTTGACTGAATTTCATAAAGATGGTGGATGGCCAAGGGGCACAAATTATTGTTTCATAACTGTATTATCAATACGGGATAACCTTCAGGGACTAAATAGGTATAAACTCATATCTTTCCTTGGAGCTTATATAATGTATTATTCATAGTATTATCCAATATATTAGAGAAAGTTATTACTAAGTTCATGTTAGTTCTTTAGAAGAGAAAGGTTTACTAGGAAGACTAGAGCTCAATTCCGGATTAATATAATTTTTAATCCAAAATTTTAAGACAATAAGTTTATAAACTTTTATTATTATGTAGTGTTTTATTTTTTTTATTTTTATCCAATATGTAATTTAGACTCACATTTAAACTTTTATGGATATTTCTCTTAAGGATGAGTCCATTCCACTACATTAGTACCCAATCAACTTTTGGGGGTAGAAGCCTACTTGAGAAAGTTTTAGTAACAAATGAAATTGTAAAAGGACTAAGAAGGAAAAAGAGAAAATAAATGCATACACTTTGATACATAATGAATATGTTGGATGAGAGGATGCATAAAATCAACCATGACATTAGTGCTTGTCAACAGAAGTCCTAATGAGAAATTCCATATGTCCAAAGGTCTAAAGACAAGATGACCCACTAGCTCCATTCTTGTTTTTAGTTATGGCAGAAGAACTTATCTCACAAGCAGTAAAAAACAATTGTTACCACGAGTACAAGTTGGAAAAAAGAACTTGATAGTTGATATATTTGAATTTTGCTATTGACACATTATTCTTTGGTCCTAAAGATGTCTTATTGGGTAGAAGTTGTCTTATCAGTGATGAAAGTGTAGCCTGAATGACCGAAACACCAAAAACTGGGTTCATGACTTTCTTGCACATGTTGGTTTTAATATATAAATCATTCAAAACTAGACCAACCCTTTTAGACTCTTTTCCCAACCACAATTTCATTTTACAGTTTATAAGCACCATGACCTAATATGTATTTTTGAGTTTACCAAACATTAGCACGACAGAAAATTACCCCAATATAAAAAAAAAACGAACACGCGAAAATTAATGGCTATGATAAATACCACTCATATAATTGCACAACATATACTACAATAGACAGTTTCCGTCTAAGGTCACAGGATCCAGAGATTATGTTTAACCATGAGAGCCCATAAATATATACATGCACCCATTTTCTCAAAAAACATATAAAGTCACCAAGGTGCTTCGACTTCTCTTCGAAATTTATTGTGATAATTTTCAGCTTTGCACTTCAAACTCCCAAGATAAGCACCAAAACCATTACATGCTCCCTTCAATTCTTCGAGCTTCTCTTCTATGTTCCTTATTTCATCCTCTGCTCGACTGTACTCGTTTCTAGAGGCCAAGTACTTTTTGGCCTCTGAGACATCATTTTCCTCGTAAGCAATGCTAACAAGCCGGCGTAACCGGATCCTTAGAAACTCAACATTCATACCCAGATGCTCGAAGGCTAGCAATGTTTTGTCCCAGTTAACAAATTCAAAACGTGGGGTGCATAGCATACTAACCTTTATGGCATCTGCAATGTTCACAGTTTCAGATATAATTCCAGCAACCAGCTTATAGTTCATGCCCTTGATCAGATTCTCATGAAGAAATGCATGCTGACTACAACATAGTCTGTAGTACTTGTTTCTAACATCGTCAGGGAATTCAGCATCTATTGACACTCCGTCAACTATGACGCTAAAATTTTCAAAGCCTCTCACATCTTCAAACTCAAGCATTTTAAACTCCTCCATAACTTCTGAGAGAGCTTCCTCACTATCATTTTCAGATTGTTGTTCTACTGATGGCATAACCTTAGGTCTCAATCTCGACAAATTTACCTTTTTTTTCTTTTGGATATCAAGTGGGACAGTTTTGCCCTGTTTTCTCTTTGAGCTATTGCATGTAACATCAGTATCTATGTTATCTTTGCCTGAGAGCAATCAGAAAAACAAAGAATGCATAAATCCACGGTCATTCATGATTGATAAATCAAAAGAAAGTAAAAGCATAGAGAAACAAGTCTTGCCTCCCATTTTTCGTTGTTTTGTGCAGCTATCAAGATTCAGAAAGGCCCCATCCAGTTCCCTCGTATTATTAGCTCTTATTATATAAACCTGAAAATCAAGTATAACAATAAGTGGCATGACCTAAACAAAAGCATAAAAATAAGTTCTGTTTAATCAATATAAAGACCATTTTCATTTGGATACAACAACAAAATCAGCTTTTACAAAGTAAAGGAAAAATGGTAGTATGAAAGTTAAAAAAGAGAAAAGCTTTTTACTAACTCCAGCTATTGTCCAAAAACATACAATAAGTGTTTTGCCTTTAAAGAGAGAGAAGATAGTATAATGACCCATTCCCCCAATACTCAAACAATGATTCTTGGGCATAATCATGGACTCGAACACTCTTTAGCAGAGATCCAGAGGATAGTTGTCTTAATAATCAGGGAGAAGTTGTCATTGTAACAGTGCCCTAATTCACCAAGAAGCTGCATTATTGCCACCATATGACCTTCTATACAGCTCCAAATGATATTAGGAAAATAACCATAGTAATCAGGTATGGCTATCATTTTAGCAGTACCAAGTTTGCCTGGTACAAGCCCCACAACTGTTGCATATGGCCTCCTAAATTTTTCTTTAGTTGCAAGTGTTCCCTCACTAAAATAACACGTATAACACACCAACAGAAACACACTAGTCTCAAGAAAATAAGTTCTGTCACTTTCACAATCTTCAGAGAAAGCATATATGTTCGTTTTCTTCCTATTTTTATAAGAGAGTGGTTAAACCCTCCAAATCAGTTAGGGACTCATGATTGATAAACAATGCCATTGTTACCGTTTTATTCATTGCAACATAGTCTGCATGCTCTAATCGAAATGTGAATAACCATTTGAAAACTTTAAGCAAAAAAATAAAAACCATCACCTTAAATTTGGTTGGTCCAACTAATTGGAAGACCACCGCATCACCCTCCTGCAATTTGTGCACAGCAGAAAACTGTCTCCATCCAGCACTCAATCCCATCTTACAGGCAATAAATTTTGTATTGTATTCTTTACCAGATTCATCTTCCAAAACGATTGTTGTATCCTTATCCGGTAAGTGTCTTTTGCAGAAGGCCACAGGAAGGCCCTGCAAAAAGAAATCAGAAGACACAAGAGTGAAACGTAATGAAATAAGGTTTCTAAAATAGAAGTATTTTTTGTTTCAGTGTATCAAGATACTACTCACCATCCAAAAGCAACTAGCAACATGTGATCTAACTAACGACTTCACAAAACTAGGAAATTCTGGTCTCAAATTTGATTGGACATCCTCTGCTTGAAGAACTGCTGATGACATGACCTCACCACGAGAGGATGTTCCTTCTACTGCAGCCTTCATGGAACTGGAAGCAAATACCATGCTCAAATTTTACCGTAATTAAGTCAAGTAAAGGAGAAAACTATTATCTAAACAGCACTATGCAGATTTACTTACCTTGAAAACTTCTGAGCCTCAGCAGACGTTGCCTGTAGAAGCATTTGATAAAATAATAACCCAATTAAACTTTAATTTTCAGTTAATTGTGCATTTAACTCATACAGAAGTTGTACAATATGAAGAGTGACTGATTTAGAATTTACAGTACACTTACATAATAATGTCTAAACTTGGATTTAAGAAACGAAATATAATGGTATTTAGATATTATTATCAACAAAGTTTAAGTTGCCTATGTTAATAATTCAGATCATTGTTTTTCTGCAACTATTTCAAGTTTTTTTTTCCATCACAATTTCCCTGAAGACAGACATAATACTTCTATAGTATTATCCCTTGCATCATCACAAGTTCAAGTTTGCAGTTCCATCTTCTCTAATGCAAACATACAACGTGTTTGGATACACATTTTCAACCAAAAAAGTCTCTTCAAATTCCTCAATGAAGTATAAGCTACAATGGAGGCATATTGATTGATACCAAATCAAACACTCAAATACTCCCTTGTAGGGGACAAAAATAACTTTGCTTGTCAAACATATTGGTTTAGCTTTTAGAAAGTCCTCTCCCTATTGCTATAAAAGAACCATGAAGGAAAGGAAAAATTGCACGAATTCACGGAAGGCAGAAATCTTAAAGTCCAACATAAAATCCAACACGAAACATAAAATAAATAAATAAAAATTCTTACTTGCTTGGTCGGACTATTATTCAATATTTTGTATTTGCTCTCCACCACCTTGTTTTGTTTATCCTGCAAACAGTGCAACAGGACTTCGACTCATCACTAACAACTCAGAAAAGGAGGCACAGAGAGAAGCCTACAACCAAAATCTCATCTAGCTTGGCCATATACTGATAATATAAATCAAATTAAAAATAACTACTTTATATCAAATGAAAATTTGAAACTATGTAAGGTCAAGAAGATAAATGAAAATGCCCACAAAGCCTTTGTTCCCCAACATGCAAAACATACATTAAATTTAAAAAAAAAAAAAATTGGGACATTTTGTAAACTATGTAGATAGAAGATAGAATAAAACCATGTTTAAAGGAGAGACTCTGGAGAAGTGAGATTGAGGTACGCCACCATGCAACTCCTCCCCATAATATGCTACAGTCACAGCTTGATCATATTGTGGTAGCTCCACCACATCCCTCCTGTTCGCACGATCGCGGTTCCTTTCATCAGTAACCACCATTTTCAACCTTATTAGATAGTCCCTTTTCAGTTTCAAATGTGAATGAAAGATTTAAACACCACCACCTTTAAACAAAAGGAGAAAAAAGAGAAAAAATTTTACATCATGGATGGATCGGTTGACCAGCGAGAAAAAACAAAATGAGCCACTACCGTTCGATACTGTTGGATCCACCACCTTAGATGTTGTGTCTTTGGGTTGGTGTTGTCGTAAAAATTGGTTGGTAATTGACAACCAGAACTTCAGATTTTGCAATGGAATGGAATACAATGCAAGAACATAGAAAGATAGATTTTAAAACCACCTTCAAAATATGAAATATGAGATGAGAGAGATAATCAACAGTCTAACTACCTCCTTAGCATTCCATGCTCAAAATATTTAGGGATTGTATTAAATATATAAAAGAAAGTGATTGTAAATTAATATAAAAATCTAAAATAGTGGTACACTAAAAAAATAGCTTGAAATCCAAACAATAAAATCATAATATTAAAAAATAAAATAAACATAATAAAAAATATACAAAATAGAGATTTGTATTATATTAATAAAAATAATATTTTTAAATATTATGATTCACGAAATACTTTCTGGCTAATTAAAAACACAATTTCATGATATATAAAACACACTCCACCCATCACATGTAAAGGGGCTAGAGTTGTCTAAACGGAATAGAGGAAAAGGTTTAATAAAAAAAAGAATAGTTTAAAAAATATATATGAAGGAATGTTGCAAAAATATGACATAATGGATAGTGAGGATATAGGATGTAATAATGGTTTAAAAGATAGAACTCATATAGTACTTTTAAATAAAAATGACATTTTAGAGATAATAAAATGTGTGTTGTATACACATATCACGTTCTAAGTATTAGTTGGGAGTTTCTTTGTCGTACATAGTCTAGTCGAATACATGTTAGTCCTGTAAGATGATATGTATTCAGATTGCGTCGATTTACCAAGTTAGTATAATCACCTCATGAGATAAATCCAAGATTAATTAACTCATTTTTTATTAGTAGGTAATTAGGTCAAATGAATCAAAGTCCAATCAGGTTAGACTCAAGAATTCTAGTATAAAAGACACATTTTACGAATTATATGATTACATTTTGTTCTGACATCAGACTTCTCATATCTAAGACTGACTTTGACATCAGAGTGTCTTTTGCATGCACCACCTCCCCCTTTGTTTGAGACTAAAAACGAGATACTCTTGAAGCTAGGACCGGAAACCCTTTAAACTTGTTTAGGATGCTTTATGGGATATATTTCGACCACTTAAGAACAAAATATAAAATAGTAAGGGAGGTATAATTACATGCTAAGAAGGTATAAATATTAAAAATAGCTTAAGGCGAAAATAAAATAAAATTGTATGTTAAAGTTCCTCTTATTTTATAGCCATATCTTAATTTGTTCCTTCTTTTTTATTTTCCTTTTCCTTTCAAAATTTGAAATATTCATGAAATTAAATTTATAATAATTTTAGCTTATATTATTTTAAGTCAACTTAACTTTTTTTTAAATTTAAATCTATATATTTGGATTTAAAGCTTTGACCAAATTTGAATTGAATTTAAATGGGATTATTTTCTAGATTTTGAATATTCGAAATTAAGGTACATCTAAGTTAAGTCAAGTTTGTTGAAGACAAGATCAAGTCAAATTTATTTAGGTCCAAGGTTGAGACAAGTTGGTTCAGATTGAGTTTGCCAGTTCAAAGGTCGAACCAAGTTGACCAAGCCAATTATCGAGCTGACTCACCTTGGTCATGCTAAGTCAGTCTAGCCTGAAAAATCGAGCTGAAGGTCAAGTTGAGTCGATCCAAACTAGAGGTTGAGACGACTCAAACCACGCTAAAGGATAAAATGAGTTGGGCCAACCGAAAGTCAAGATGAGTCAGTTTAGGTCAAAGGTTAAGACAAGTCGACACAAACTGAACTTTAAGGCAAGTCGGTTTGGGCCTATGTTGACTCAAGTCAATTATGGCTAATGGTGAGGTGAGATGAGCCATACCCAAGCTAACCCAAGTGAACCATACTCATGTTGATACAAATCAGTCTAGGTCCAAGTTAAGTCAATTCAGCTTGATCCATGACTAATAAAGCAAATAATCATGTTGATACAAGTCAGTTTAGATCCAGATTGAGTCGAGTTAGCTTGATTCATGTCTAATAAACCAAATGATCAAGTTAATTAGATCGATCTTGGATTTAATCTAATTGATATATTAAATCCATTTTAAATTTCATTAAAACAAATCCAAACTTAATTAATTTAGTTAAAAATTACGGATAACAATGCAGATCGCCTTGCATTTTTTCGTAAAAAGTGGGTCAAGCTGGCTTACATAAGAAATGCAAGCTAATTTCTCTAGCCCGCTTCGCATAATGTTTGATGGGTTTGTAGGCCGACCCTGAGAATTTTGATAACTTTATTTTTACTTAATTAAATTAGTAAAAATAATAATTTATGTAAGCCCATTTCTTAAAATAAATAATATTCATGATTTTATAATTTATAATTTTTAAGTGCAAGTCTAAGAAAATAGAAATGATTTTGAACTGGACTAAAATAAGAAAAGAAACTTGGATGAGAGAGCTACTTTTGGATTGACTTAATGTGAATGAGTGAGCTATTTTTAGATGAAATAAAAAAAACGCGAATGGATAAGTTGCTTAGAAGAAACTCATACAACATGTTGTGCTAGTGTTGTTGAATTTTAGGAATTTAAGTCAATATCAACTAAGTGGAACAAATGTATATTAACCCGTCGTTGGCCTGCAATAGCTAGCTGCAAATTATGTGAGATAAACCTAAGCGGACTAAGAGATTAAAATAATTGGCCTTCTCCACACTTTTTGTTAGTATTGCAAGACAACCCACGTCACCCATCTGCATTGTTATTTAAATTAATGAACTCAATCTATTTTATTGAATCTATATTAGATGTTGAAGAATCTAATTCGTGCTCAACCTTACTTAAAGGTGTTGCAATTTGGTTGAACCGTTTAATTGAATTGTGCTTTTTTTTTTTAAATAACCATCAAAGAAAACACGAAAACTTAACCCTAACGAAATCATCATTCTCTCAGTAGTCTTTAAACTTAAGTTAGAGATATTAAAAGCCTTGAATAGCCTGTAAATAAATATATTTTGGGTGGCTTTCTAAACCTTTGCAACATCAATTATGTGTCTTCAAATTAAATATATTCCTTTACAAATAAAGGGTGCGGAAAAACTTTTAGGCAATAGCATTATATAATATCATTTTATGTACTTTATTGAAATTTACAAATATTTCATATTTCATAATTCTTTATTGTCACACTAGATGCGCAACGTATAAAGTTCATTAGTTGCTTGAGTTCATCATTTTATGAATATGAAGAACACCAACTTGTCATGGATTCACGAAGCATGAATCAAATAGAAAACTTTCTTATGCATGCTTTAGTTGCATACATTATATATTATTCTATCGAATTTTTGACAAATGTGCTATCCACACACTGTCATACATAATTCTTTTCCTCTTTAGTTAGACGTTGATCATTTTAAAATAAAATAAGTTTCTAGTCATTGTTGTATTTCAAATTTTGATATTTTTTAATATTTTAAAAAAATTATCCATTAGTCTTTCGTTTATTTTTATTATTGATAAATAATCATGAGAAAAACTGAAAATAGACAATAAAAAAAAACGAATGGTCACAAAGACTGATTATGGGAAGTAAACATCAATAAAATAGATAAAATTATTTAAAATGATTAAAATTCACTTAACTATAAAGATTTTAACCCAAAAATAACTATAATAAACTACAATACACCGATACTTCAAGTTAGGTCACGGATCTGTGTCAAATAGTTTAGGATACTTTACCGATATTTATCAATAAAATATCTAATTTATAAAGCAATAACACTTTTATGATGACAATAATTTTAATACATATGATTTTAATTTGGATTCACATAATAACAATATATTTATCATATTTTTAAGAATTATATATTGTACAATTTCAATATACATATATAACGTATCATATCTTACTATTTTCAAAAAAAATATATCGACATATCGAATACAAGTCATATGTACATGATATGATAAATAATAAGAAATATCTTTCATTTATTTATTCATTTTATTGTCATGTGTGATGCTTAACCTTCACCAACCATAAAAACAATAATTAACAAACAATATAATGTGTTTGTTAAATAGGAGTAGATATCAATATATGCTTCGTCTGCTTAGTAATGAATTTAATTTTGTTTAAGTAAATTAATCATTAATTAAGTTGGTGGTGAGAGTTTTTATTACCTTCTTTAATAAAAGGTCAACAAGATAAGGTCAAAAAATAGTTTCCGTCTATTAAAACAAAAAAGTCGATGTTCCAGAACTAATACACTATGACGGCTTTCTTTGACCCATTTTGCATACCTTGCATTATGCATATGAATTATTGTTGTAAAAGAACAAAAAAACACAAAAAGTTATACCTTCCGAATTATTATTATTTTATAGTTTGCAACGTGATTACATCTTTAAGCACGTCTTAACACAGCATGCCTAAAAATAATAGACGTCGAAGAAAAAATGTTAGTAAAATTGTAATATATTTACCATCACACTTTCTAAATATATGATTTGAAATTTATTATAAGTCATACATTTTTTTAATTTTCCTTTCTTAAATATATATTATATTAAAATTGGCTTTCATTAAGTTTGAAATTTGTGATTATTTTTTCAACGGCTAAATTACTCGGAACATAACCAATTTGGTTTCAAAATTTTAAAATGGTACCCATTTTTAAGTTTGTCTCAATTTAGTACCTAAATTCGTAATGTGTATCAATATAGTACCCTCTGTTAAGTTTTCACAAACGCCCTTAAGCGGGCCTGAGCTTTTTCAAGCTGTTCAATGGCGTTTTCCTATAATTCTTCTGAGTTTCGAATAGTTCTCCAGATTTTCTGTTTTCAATTATCTAATAAATCACGTCATGAAAGTAGACTCTCTTTCCATCCATTTCAAAATGTCTATGATCTCTTCCCGAACCAAACATGAATCTTTCGATTCATTTGGCTCTCACACTCAATTACTTATCGGAAATTTACCAATTTTTTAT
>Ga0214542_1009393_pt1 | contig 15206 bp, 5 predicted proteins | sample CNSS1metaG_FD_160096 | JGI IMG/M metagenome (GOLD analysis project Ga0214542, IMG submission 160096) | Root nodule microbial communities from cowpea collected in UCLA plant growth center, Los Angeles, California, USA - CNSS1 | ecosystem: Host-associated > Plants > Roots > Nodule | place: USA... | reverse complement strand
AATGGATGGTGGTGATGGAAAGAGGGGTTGGTTGGGTGACAGAAACAGTCAAAAAGGGGCTTCCCCTAACAAGTAGGAAGCTAAGATTGGAAGAAGGGATATCCAAAGTGACACTGAGATCACTGTAAGAGGAGATAACGTGTTTGCCACTTGAACCTTGCTTGGATGAGATGGTTAGATCAGCATTGAAGACTTGGTATATGACAGCAGAACTCACTTGGCGTGAAGGGTATGAGAGAGAGAGGGAAGAGTTAGAGGATTTGATGAGGTAAGGGTGAATGTATTCAGGTTGGTCACCATTTTTTAGGACAAAGTTTTGGAAGAAAGAGTTTGTGGGGAGTGGTTTTGAGAGAAGGGTTGAGGAGAAGAATTCAGAGGGATCGGGAAGAACGGTGGATTGTGCCTCTGGGAAGATGAAATGAGTTTTGTTTTGCTTAGCCATTGTGGGGAGTGGTGTTTGGTTGTGTTGTGGTGATGGTGAAGGCTTGAATGGTGTGATGTATATATGGGTTTTGGAGAGCATGAGGTGAATGTACTTGTTGGGTTCCTTAGAGTTGGTGTGTTTTCATTATTGGCGGCTACTCTATCAACAAGCTGGTTTATTATTAAAGTGTTATGAGTAGGAAAGTGGGATTTGGATTTTGGATTTTTGGGATAATTTGTGGATAGTTGACCATAGTTTATTCATTTCGTGAACTGGCTTTTGGTGCAAGTTGAGGTGCAAGATTTATCTTGGTGTGTTGATGATGATGTTAGAGAGGACCAATGATTCTAAATTTGAGATGAACGTGGAAGGGTGTGAGTAAAGAGTATTTAATGATTGATTCAAAGGAAGTGAAACTTGGGAAGAAAGGTGAGTGAATGTGACTATGTCAAGAAGAAAACAGAAGTTTCTCAATGGGAACATACCAAATTCAGATGCAAAAGTAAAAATTCAGTACAGATCTATGTGCACACAGTTGGAAAATTTGAACTAGAAAGACACAAATTAAGGTTCATTACACATGAATCATATTGCTGTGGAAATTTAGCTGGCAACCCAAAATAAATTATTCTTGGAAAAGTCTTATCATCTTTATTTAATTGAATTTAATTGGATCCCATCCAATCTATTTTTTTTTTTATTGAATATCGGTCTAACATAATATAATCGGTTTGAGTAATTTGAAAAATAATTATTTATTAAAGAAAATATTTCAAATAGATATTTATTTAAGGATAATGATATAGTGATATAAAGAATTTGAGTACTTTTCTTACTATAATTGATAATATTCAATTTCATCCGAAAAAATAAATGTTAAGTAATAAAAATAAAAAATAATAATAATAAAATGGATTAAAATTGTTTTTTTAATTTATATTTTTAAAAGTTAAGTAAAATAAAAAATTTATACTTTAAATTAAAAAATTTAAAAAACTATTAATTAATTATTTTAAATTTTATTAATTAAATTCAAAAATTAAAATTAAAAGCAAAATAAAATATATAAAAATAGTTTTAAGCATGGTAAAATTCTTCTGAGGGTTTTAACTTCCTTATGGTTTGATGGTTTCAATTTCCTCTCAACCATCATTCACAACTGTTAGACAGTTTTTTACTAATATTTATTGGATAAAAAGAAATTTTTAGAAATTCTATTTTTTTTTTCACTAATGTGTTACATTCGTGCAATCACTATCGTCTTCTTCCTTACATCTCCTTCCATCACCAAACTCCACAAGCTCATCCATCTTCAGATTTTATCAATCTTCATCTTCCTAATTTCTAAAAACAACATAATCCCCAATTCAGAACAGGAGTACACAAACACTCTGAGAAAATAATACCCACCCGAGAAGCACACAAGCACCGGACATCAAAGTCCATTACACCAACGTTTTCCCAATCTGAATCAGAGAACTGTCAAAGGAAAAGGCAGTAAAAAATATAGAAATATATTGAAGTTGAAGGTAAGCTTTTTGTGTTATTACTAGTTTTTATACCGTGCAACGCACGGGCATTTTAAAATGTATTTTTTTTATTACAAATATAAAATTTAAATAAATGATTAAATAAAAACACTAAAACACTAAAATGATTAAATAAAATCACCCAACCACTCCCAAGTAAGTTCCCTTCGCGTCCATGACTAATCGGGTCCATAGACTAGACCTCCTGCTACTCCTCACGACATAGTCCATCATACTCTACATAAGTCTTAATGGACTATTGGAGCGTCAGGATGCCAACAAAATCTGAGTCCTTAAGTGCTTACACATACACTACATACCTCTCCTAGAATTTCCCTTAAAATCCTAGTTCCACCACTCCTTCACATTTCCATTTCTCAAGCTTTCATTATACCATTTCATGCGTACATTACCAATCAGAGTTATCCAGCATACCATAAGCAAACATCACATTATCTCATCAAAAATCAAGCTTTTGAACATCTATAACAGTGAAAGAATGTAAGCTCTGCATGGAAAGTCGCTTAAGCTAAAGAATCTCGCCTAGGCTAGAGAGTAGTCTCGCTTAGGCGAACTACTCTCGCTTAGGCGAGACCCCATACAGTGGACAACTCAAGATTTTGGGCAAGTTCTCGCTCATGATAAACTGGTCCGCTTAGACGAGATGATGTCTCGCTCAGGCGACCCCAGCTCGCCTAGGCGAGACCTCGCGCAGTATCAGGGGTAACTCTCTGATACTTTTGCTCAGGCGAGAGCTACTAGCCTAGGCGAGAGTATCAGGATTTCACACTATTTTCCACATGCAGAGCCACGAAAAAAATAATGTAAAAATCCAATTCCAACCATCAAGCAACTTTCAAACAACAATTGAAACAAGGATCATACCATTCAAGCACCCAATGATACTAAACACTCGAATTTTAATTGAAGATTAGCTTCCCTTACCTTTTTGCTAAGAACTTGGCTTTGGTGGAGACAACTAGTTGTAAGGGGGCAGGAACCTCAATTTGACCTAGAGAATTTATCACCAAGACGTAGAGAAGGGGGAATTTTGTAGTCAGACTCAGAATTCAGAGATTAAACGTAAATTTCAAGCTAGAATTGAGTCAGAACAAAACAAGATCATACCTAGGAGGCAAGGAGTGGAGAGAGGATGCAACAGAGGGTTCTGTTGGACTGTTGCTTCCAAAATCTGATCACAGAGCAAGGAACTGGTGAGGAATTGGTTAAGAAAACAACATTTTGAAAGTGCTTAGAGTAAAGGGAGAGTGAAGGTGGCTGGCTCCTTTGGGTCAGTAACACAGAGAGAGCAAGGGGAGAAATTTTATAAAAGGAAGGGTCTCACATTGATAATTGATGCTCACATAATTGGAAGATGTGTGTTTGCAATGCATTATGACACCAAAACCCAAAATACTAATTGCTTTGTTCAAATAAGAAGATGAAAAGTTAATTGTTAGAAGAAAAAAATTGACTTTGATGAGTGAGAAGATAAGTGTTGGAAAAAGAAGGTGAAAAGTTGGTGAAGGTAGTCTTGGAAAACGAAAAACTTTGTAGTAACGCTGAATTATTTTGTTTGGGAATATGGAAAGTAGATCTTTACTATTGAAGAAGATAGTTGAAATTATGCAAGAATTATTTTTATGGCTTTTTTGAAGATGCAAAGTAGATTTCTATTACTTGGCTAGAAGGAAAATTGGATAACATCATTGAAACTTGATTTTTTATTTTGAAAGTTGGCAACATCAACTAAACTTTTACTAACATCATTGTCGCATATAGTATTTTGGATCTTACACGAAATAAGGAAGAAGAAATATTGAAAGACAACAATACAACGAAAATGGCACATTATGTATTTGTGGATTTGTGAAAAATAAAAAAACAAATGTTAAGATGATAGATTTACCAAAAATAATAAATTTTATTATTTTAGGGATGTCCCTCCAATACAAATATTTTGTAGAAAGAAAATTTGTATTGTTCATTGCATTATAATGCTAAGACAAAGATGTTTTACAATGTGAAAACTTTTTCATTGGCATTTTGACAACAAACTTTATGATTTGAGAATTTCAAAATGGGCATTTGGTCCCACAAAACTGTTGGTCTTCATAATAAATAATAATAATAATGCATTATAAATACGCAAAATTTTCTTGTTTATTGTGGATCTGCCCGTTGATATGCTTCAATGCATTAAGACCATAAAAAATGAATTGCTTCTAGTGACAATTAATATTGTGTGAATTAATGGTTGGTGAGAATAAAATTAAAGTCCCAATTATTAATTAATTTTCATTATATTACTTTCATTAACAATGTTTGAGCATTAATCATTAAGCAAAGTATTTTCAAACACATATTTCAAACACATATTTCAAATACAAATTCAATTAATAATTTTAATAAAAAAATAAAAATAAAAATGCCTAAATAAAAATAAATAAAAGATTAAAATGTCACCAAATAATACAAAATGCTAATTTAAAAATCCTAAAAACAAACTTTTTATTTTATTAAACTATCAAAAACTAAGTTTTGAATTTTGCCAAAATCAATTAAAGAAATAAATATCACTATATAAGTCAAACAAATTTGAAGCTCAATATTTATATTTAAATAATTATATAATAAAGATTAACTGATTATATAATAAAAATAAATCTTCAATCACCAATGACATTGATAAGTATAAATATATGTTTATTTGTTAATCTTAAAATGTTTGCTATCAGTACTATTGGTTATTGTTATTAATCGCTACTATTATTATTATGATTATTAGTATACAAAAAATATTATTGAAAAAAATAAGTATGTCTTTTTGGTATTGAAAAAATATTTATTTTACGCTATTTATAGTGATAATTTCTAATCTCAAATATTCTGTAGGATTCTAAAAGATTGAACATTATTTCGGATATACATCTCTATTGCATACATTATTACTTTGCATATATCATTATTGCATCAAAAAAAAAGTATTTACATATAATTGAATTAAATTAAGTTAAATTGAATAATGTAATATATTATTATACATTATTATTAAATAGTAAATAACAAATGTCAAATATTAATAATTATATTTCTTATATTAAAATTAAAATAGAAAAATACAACTCATAAAATAATAATCCTAAATAATAAAAAAATTGGTGAGAGAAGACACCACGAGAAAGCATTGAATGTTTTGGAAATGATTAATTGTTGCATGCTGCGGTTAGAAGGTGTGCCACAAGAAATCTGTTGTTATCTTTTCACACTTGAGTATGCTTTGGAAGATGCAAAAGTTACCTAAAACATAAAAAAAAAGTTTTTCAACAATCCACATATTTGAATCAGTCATAAAAAAATACTTTATACTTTAATTTCAATTTTAAAGTATCTTCGGTAAAGCATAAGGAAAAAATATCAAAGTACTTATTTGACCAAAAAATATTATTATAGTCAAATACATACCTTTTCTTGTAAATGAATTGTAATGAAACCCTCTTTAAACTTTACAGCTAGTAAACTTGGTGTAGTGAGTGTCCATTGATATATCTATATGTTTGCAAGAGATTTGGTAAAGAAGACGATGTAACAAATATATAATTATAAATGTAAAATAAATCCAATATTATTAAAGAAATGAAAAATGAAGAATTAAATAATTACATTTAAACTTATTAAATATACAAAAGGTACACTTAGTTATAATTAATTACCTTCAATGATAATAAGTAGTCTTAAAAATATGTTGAGGAATTAAAAATTTAAATCAAAATTGAAGAATAAAAACGTAGAAAAACAAACAACCAAATCTTAGAGAAGAAGAGAATATTAGAATAAAAACGTAGAAAAAAAAACAACCAAATCTTAGAGAAGAAGAGAATATCAGCCAAAGTATGAAACTTGTGTACCTTTATTATCGTCGTCAAAGAGTGAAAGGTTAAAAGATTCAACCTTTACTATGTAGAAGAACGAAAATACGAACAACAAAGTAAATCTGAGAAAAAAATACCAATCAAACAGATAAATGCAACAAAGTAAAGTAGATTTGAAAACAAAACATTCATCCAACAAAAAAATAGAACAAAAATAAGTAGATCTCAGACAAAAATATCCATAAAAAAGAAAAATAATAGAAAAAAATAAGATCTGAGAAGATGGTAGAAAAACAACAAAAATTAGAAGTTGATACCTTGTTTTTAGTACGATGAAGGTCCTCAAAAATCTCAGAGGAAAACATCAACAAAAAAAAGTATATCTGAGAAGAACAAATCCATCCAACAGTAAATCTGAAAATAAAAACCTAGACCCAACACATTTTGTCAACAAATAAAAGTAAATCTAAAAAAATCCACCAAACAAAAATAAGTAAATCTTACCGAAAAATATCCATGAAAAACAAAAATAATAGAAAACAAAGTAGATTAGAGAAGATGGTAGTAGATATGAGAAAACAAAAATTAGAAGTTGTTACCTTATTTTTAGTACAGTGAAGGTCCTCTAAAATCTCAGAGGAAAGCATCAACAAAAAAGATCCTAGAAAAAAAAATCCATCAAACAGTAGATCTGAGAAAAAAAACCTCGACCCAACACATTTTGTCAACAAAGAAAAGAAAATCTGAAAAAAATTCACCGAACAAAAATAAGTAGATCCTACAGAAAAATATCCATGAAAAACAAAAATAATAGAAAACAAAGTAGATCTGAGAAGATGGTAGAAGAACGAAAAAAAAAATCTTGTTACCTTTTTTGTATTCGTCAAGTTGCTCAAAGCTCTTAGAGCAAAACATCAACCAAAAGAAAGGTAGATCTGAGAAGAAAAAAATCCATCGAACAATATACATGAAAAACGAAATCTGAGAGCAAATAAACCATTCAAAAGAGAAATAGATCTGAAAGAAAAAACTAAATCCCACAAATCTCGTAAAAAAAGTAAAGTATATTTGAAAGAAAAACATTGATCCACCAAAAAAATAAAACAAAAATAAGTAGATATCAGAGAAAAATACGCATCAAACAAAAAAACAATAGAAAGAAACACAAGAAGGTAGAAGAACAACAAAAATGAGAAGTGGTTACCTTTTTTTAAGTCTCGTGAAGGTGCTCAAGAATATAAGAGGAAAAATTGAACCAAAAGAAAAGTAGATCTGAGAAGAACAAATTCATCCAACAGTAGATCTGAGACAAAAACATCGATACAACAAAGTAGATTAGTTAAATATGGTAGAAGAACGAAAAATCGCAAAAAATTTGTTACCTTTTTTGTGTTCTTCACGTTGCTCGTGATTCTGACAACAAAACATCAATGCAACACAAAAATAAAACAAATACAAAGTAGATCTAAGAGCAAAATCGAGATCAAAACTCGAGATCCAGCAGAAAAGAACCAAAAAGATTATTTTTTGAGTAGATCTGAATGTTTGAATCAGAAAGACAGAGATGAAGTCTCGTAAAACAAATACAAAGTAGATCTAAGAGCAAAATCGAGATCAAAACTCGAGATCCAATAGAAAAGAACCAAAAGGATTATTTTTTGAGTAGATCTGAATGTTTGAGTCAGAAAGACAGAGATGAAGTCTCGTAAAAAAAGGTGAGGATGTATGTAAAATGAGAAATATGGTGTTCTGTGTGAGTGAGAAAGAGAGAGATGAAGCTGAAGAATTGGTGTTCGCCATGGTGTGGTGTGTGGGTGATCCAAAGACAGATGAAGAAGCTTAGAGGTTTGAGAAAGAGAGAGAAGAAGCTCTGAAGAGGTTTGAAAAAGAGAGAGAAGACGATGAAAAGGTTTGAGGAAGAGAGAGAAGAAGATGAAGGGGTTTGAGAAAGAGAGAGAAGTTTGAAACAGATGATAGTGTGTAGGATAAGGAGAGATGAAAATGTTTGTTTTTTATTTATTTTTTAATCTTCAAAATTCTGAGAAGATGACACATAAACATATTTTCCTGTTGTAAAAAGAAAAATTTGAATTCAACTGTTTCATAAATATTAAAATATTGAAAACTTTGCCATTTGTAAGTTCACATTTGTATATAGATATAGATTCACTCTATTTTCTTCCTTTTATCTGTTATAATAATGAATAATCACAAATAATGACATAAATAAAATTGAACTGGAAAGATTGAGTTGGTGCTGGAGTAATTTGGGATTTAGTTTTGGAGAAGAAGTGAACTTCTTGTACGAAAGAATTCGACCAAATTTTGGCTAAGGTCAACTTGGCCGAATTTTGGCTTGGGTCGACTCGGCCGAATTTTGCTTGCGGTCTACTCGGCTAAATTCGAACGAATTTTGATCGGCGACGACATGACCAAATTTGGGCCAGGGGTTGACTCGGCAAAATTTCAGTCGAAATCGACTTGACTGGATTCGGCCAAATTTCGGCCAATGCCGAATTTTCCTAATATGACCAAATTTTGGACTGAGCTGACTTGGCCAAATACGACCACATTTGGGCCAGGGCCTGATCATTCAAATTTCAGTCAGGGATGACTTAATTAAATTCGTCGGTTGGGACCGACTTGGCTGAATATGGCCAATTTTTGGTTAGGGTTGTCTCTGCCGAATACGGTAAAATTTTGTTTGGGTCGACTCAGCCCAATGCAGTCAAATTTGGGTCAGGGTCAACTCAACCGAATACTTCCAAATTTTGTCCAAGACCCACTGGGCTAAATTTCGATCGGGACTGACTTGACTGAATTTGGCCGAATTCGGCCAAATTTCGTATTGGGTCACATCAACTCAGTCAAATATGACTAAATTTGAACTAGTCTGTCTCGACCTTTAACTTAACCTAACCTAAAATATAAATTGAAAATTTGGATTGGATATTTTGGATTATCCATTTTGAAAATCTAGATTTAGAGAATGGATATCCAATCCATAAAATATATAAAATGTAGATCAAATTGAAATCCAGATCCAATAAAATGGATTTTAAATGGATTGGGTTTTTAATAAAATGGATTGGATCAGTGAAAAAGTGGATTGGATCATAAAAATTGGATTTTTTGCCCACCCCTAAGTTCTGCGTTTTGAGAGGTGAAGGTAATTTGACATAAGGTTGGCATATTTAATTATTTCTCCGTGCACCTCCTTAATTTAATTTGTTCACCTTTGCCTTTGATTTGGGTTCTGTTTATTTATTTACTTCATGAATTCCCTAATAATTTCACATTCCTTACATTTAGTTTTATTTTACCTCATTTACCTGCTTTTTCATTAAGCACACACCCTACTCCTTTAATTTCTTTTTTTAGGCTATGATGTGTTTACTTTATGCACCATGTGTTTCTCTTTATGCACCACATTTCCACGTGTTAGTTTTTTATTTTCAATTTTACCATTTTTTAATTAAATCTCACATTTCAATCACATTACTTCCTAAATAAGTAAAGTATTTTAAATTTGAAATAAAAATTAAAATAATATTAAAAAATGATAAAAATAAGAATAAATAAAATTTAAAATTATTCTTTTATTTTTCGTGTCTAATCGATCGCCCGCATTGCACGACACTTCTTTTTTTTAAATACAAAAATTATAAAAACAAATTTGGTGTGTAATTGATCGCTCGCGTCGCATGACACTTCCTTTTTTAAAATACAAAAAATTATAAAAATAGTTTTGGCGTCGCATGACACTTCCTTTTTTAAAATACAAAAAATTATAAAAATAGTTTTGGTGTTTAATCGACCGTTCGTGTCGCATGACACTCTTTTTCAAAATATAAAAATCATAGAAACATTTTGGTGTCTTATCGACCGCTCGCGTCACGCGACACTCCTTTTCAAAAATAAAAAAATACCAAAAATTATAAAAATGATTTTGGTGTAAACCCGATCGTAAGCGTCGCACGATACTCATTTTCAAAAATGTGAAAAGACAACTTTCAAAAATTAAATAATTTAATCAAACTTTTTTACAAAGAACTACGTAACCCTAATTTCTCATTTTTAATGAACCCTTCTCGGGTCCTTTTCACTCAAAAAAATGCATGTGTTCAATTTATTTTCTTATTTTTAGGAAAATAAATATTATAAAATAAACACATCTCTTTTGCAAATTTAATTAAAGGTATCACCTTTGGGCGGGCGTTGTAGGATGCTAATACCTTCCCTACGCGTAACCGACTCTCGAACTCTAGATTTGGTTTGCGCAGACTTTATTTTTATGGTTTTCAATAATAAACTATAGTGGTGACTTCAAATATCTATTTTCAAAACAATTTCTTTTTAGTTCGTCTTCCCGTCACGACTTAGGTTGTGACAACAACCATATGTGGCAAGTAAGTGTGTATTTTTTTTAATTGAAAATCATGTTAACGTTAGTAGGAGGAAGAGAGGAAAGAGAAAGGAAAAGGGTTTGAACAAAGTGGGTTTCATAAAGGTTGGACGTCTTGAATTCCTCTCCTTCTTCAAGTCCTCTTATTCTTCGACTCCTCTTCTTCTTCAACTCCTCTTCTTCTTCAATCTCGCGTAAAGCTCTTGAACCCTTGTTGTTGGTGTTGACCACATTGTTGTTGCTAAAAGCTTTTTTGTTTCTCTTCAAACCCTTATTGTTGGATCTTACATTGTTGAAACCCAACTTACTCGTTGAAAGACGTCTTCATCTTCGAACCTCTCTTGTTGAAAGCTTGTTAAACCATGTCCAAGTTCCAATTCCTTGTAAATTTTGAAAACCCTAAACCTAATTTTAATTTTTTTCATTTGTTTTCAATTGGGGTTTTTATCATAATTTTCTTTGTGCAGTTTCAGTCATTTGTTGTAGAAGAGTGGTATTGGTTGATTGGTAAGCACTCTCTCGTTATGCAATGGTTATTTGTGTTCTTATTCAGGCCCTTTTGCGTTCCTTCACCGATTAAGAACAAGAGTGAATCATAATCCCTTAATCGGTGAAGTACTTTTCAAATTAACTTAGGTACCTACTGTCAGAAGTACTTGCAAAGTCAAATGTAAATAAGTGTCAACCCATGTGATTTCTTTTGCACTTTTGCAATACCTCTTAGCATACCTGACTAAGTAAGTGTTCACTTTAAGGTTTTCAAGTAAACATGATATTTCTTGCATTTACGAACTGGTTGAATTAAGCTCACATGAGGCACTCCATGATTCCATTGCAATATGTATGTCATAACATGTGAGTAAATAAGTGCAAACTCAGGTATAAGTATTTGGAAACTATGTTCCCAAGCAAAGAATACTTCACAAAATATCATTTTGTCAAGTTGGGTGAATGAGTAAAGTTTTGGTATTCATTCTGGAAGTATTTCAAGTTATTTTTACTAAATATTACATTGCACGTTATGTGGTTTTCACTTCATCATGGTCATAAATTCACAACATTTTGAAGAATAATTTTGGAGTCCTTGTCTTATTTATGTACATGTTAGCGTGAGTAGTTGAAGTACTTGTCCTCTTTTTAGGTGAGAATAACATATAAGTGAGGTATTAAACAAATTGTGAACCAGGGGCCAAATAAATGCTAACCCACATTATCTGTTTTTCACTTTTTCATCATGGTCAAAAATTCACAACATTTTGAACAATAATTTTGGAGTCCTTGCCTTTTTTATGTATATGTAACCGTGAATAGCTAAAGCATTTGTCCTCTTTTTAGGTTAGAATAACATATAAGTGCAATATGAAACATAAGTGTGACCCAGGGGCCAAATAAGTGCTAAGCCACGTTATATGTTTTTCACTTTTTCATCAAGGTCAAAAATTCACAACATTTTGAACAATAATTTGGAGTCCTTGCCTTTTTTATGTACATGTAATCTGTAAGACCCGAGAAATTTAATTAATTAAATAAATAATTATTTAATAAATGCGGGTAGTTGGAGTATTTATGTCATTTAATATTTGCTTCTATGATGTGGAATAGTACTAGCGTAAATGGTTGAGAGTATGTGATTATGTTGAGAAGACTTGGGTTCGAGTCTTGTGTATGCCAAATTGTGTGTTAATTTAATTGCTTATTAGTGATATATTTTACCTTTATCTGTGATATTATATTCCTAGAGGTGTAAGAATTATCGTGAAACATGAATTGGTTAATGACAATTGATGGCCATTAACCCTTACAATAATTAATTTCGTTTTTTTTAAATTAATTTAATTAAAATAGAAGTGGAAAAGGAGAGGAAAGGGAGATAGTTCTAGAAAAGTGCAGAGAAATTGGTGCGTGGAGAAATCAAAGAGGAGGGGATTCCTTATGGTTAGTATAAGCAAAGGTGAACGAAGTAGTGTGAAAGAAGGGCTAAGGAACTCGATTGGAGAAAAAATTCCAGGTAAGTGGAGCTGCTCCTATGTGTTATGAATTCGTGTATGATGATTGTGCACTGCAATGATTTAATTCCATAAAATTCTCTTTGTCATGCTATTTTTTTCGCAGTTTCTAGCTTTATGCCAAAAAATCGCCTGGCGATGATGATTGCCTGCCATGCGACACCTCCTTTTAACCTAGATTTCTTGGTTCTGCCATGATCCGCCTGGCGGTGATGCATGTCTGCCAGGAGGCGCGACACTATTTTGTGTCGTTTTGAGTGTTGTTTTGATGCAGGAATCATAGTGATGTTTGGCATATGTACTATGTGTTTATGATGTGAAATTATTGTTGAAAAATTTAGGAAATTGTATTTCCTATGAATATATTGAACAAATTAAAACCTAAATGAATTATGAGTGTATGTTTAGGGGTTGGCGGGAAGTAATTAAGAATCTGAATTCTAGAGTCCAGTTGTCATATGAGTTAGTATATGTTCCTGCGGAGAACAAATAAGAAGTGTCAAACACAAACATCACCTTACCTCAATCCGCAATCCCTCTAGTAGGCTTCCTCCCAGCTTGCATATGCCATCTGCTAGTACTTCGGCTTGGACCCGTGAGGGGTTATCTGCGGAGAAGACTTCAACGATCAAATTAGCCAACAGGTGCTCAGAAAGTCAAATCTTGTGATTAAGAGATTAATGAATGTGTACCTTTAATTACTGGGGTCCATGCATATTTATAGTTTATTAATTATGTATGATTTTGTCATGGGTCGGGCCATCGCATAGGTCGTAGTTGGGCCTGGGCCTGGGCCAACCTGACCCAGGCCTTTAGTTGATAATTGATGGTACTAGGGGCCTGGTTTGTAATAAATTAAGTCTGGTCAATGAATATCGGCTAGTCCTTTGAAGTAGGCGGCTTAGACCGCTTATGCATATCCGTCTATTCATTTGACAACTTCTTGTAGGGCTATGTAGGTGGATTTCACCATATAGTCGTGTTAGGTCGCCTGGGTGCAGTACAATATAATATTAGGTGTATTGCGTTCAACGATTCACTTGTAAATATGGAGAATTGTCTGATTTGATTAGATTGGGAAAGATTAAAGGTTTTTACAGAAAAAGGAAAATTTGGGATTTTACCTAGAAACTGATATGTCGCCTGGCGGCGCATGATCTGTCGCCAAGCGATAGCGAGTATTTTTCAAGTTATAGGGTTCTAGCTAGGTTGGATGCAAGTATTGAGTTTCAGGGCTATTATTGTAAATTTAGGTGACGAGAAGAGTGTACTTAAACTTGGTGATTGGAATGAGTAATGAAGAGAATATGATGGTGTGCTTATTCTAATGTGTAAGTGGAAATTGATATTGAATGGTAATTGCAAAGGAATTGTAATGGTGTAGTAAGGAAACAGTATGGGGGTTAATGTGAAATGTAAGACCCGAGAAATTTAAATAATTAAGTAAATAATTATATAATAAATGCGGGCAGTGGGAGCCTTTATGGCAATTAATGCTAGCTTTTATGATGTGGAGAAGTACTAGCTCAAATGGTTAAGAGGACTTGGGTTCGAGTCCTATGTATGCCAATTGTGTGTTATTTTAATTGTTTATTATTTTAATAATAAACGCTTGAACATGATGAGTGATAATATAATCCTAGGTGTCAAAGAATCATCATGAAATATGAGTTGGTTGAAGTGGTTGGGCACTTGCTTTGGGATTGGATGGTTACGTGCTCTAACCTTGCTAAACATGATGGCCATTAATGTCTCTCTTAATGCCATTTTTCATTTTTGGATTAATGAGGTTTAACTAAGTGACTTAAGGAGTGGGAGAGGGGAGAAAGTAGAGAAAAAAACAAAAGGGCAGCTTAGTTAAACATTTGAGAAGAATTTAATAAGCATAGGAGGCTGCATTTTAGAGAGGATTGAGGACTATTGCTAGAAGGTGATTAGGGAGGTCATAGTTGATAAAAAGGACGCCCCAAATTAGCAAGCTCGGGTAAGGAAACCATGTTAGGGGAGTTGTACCTCTTGTTTTTCTAGTTTAATTGCATAAACAAGTATACAATGTGAAGTATGATTGCTTGATTCTCATGTTTTTTGGAAATTTTTGAGAAACCGCGTGGCGGGCCTTCGAAGCCTCCAGGCGACACATATCTTTTGATGTGCATTTTAGGGTTCCTGATGGAAACCGCCTGGCGGTGATGAACTGCCGCCAAGTGATGCATGGATGTGTGGAATAGGGTTTTTTCGTGAAAAAACACTATTTCTCGTGTTTTTCGCGAAGCAAGGACCACCAGGCGGTGGTTTCCTACCGCCAGGCGCTAGGTCTCTGGTGTATTTTCATTGGGCGGCAAGATCTAATCGTTGGGCGACTACCTTTTTCTAGTCTGCTAAGTTTTCGTAAAACTGTGTTTCCCGGTTTGTTAACCGTTTGATTTAGGTGAAATTTTGACAAGTGATCTATAACATATTGTTCTTTACTTTGAACGATGGAGATTTGAATTGGATGTCTGTAGCTAGAGATATATGTCACATGATTGGTTCTTTGAATTCCCTAAAAGTATGATTAGTAATGAATGCTTAAGTGTGCTTAAGTGCTGGTATGATCATGATGGGTTTTGGGCAAGTATGGGAACATGATAATCATGCTTTAAATGTAATGGAACTACGGGGGCATGCAGAATAAGTATATAGCTTTGATTATGGCTTATGTAGTGTTTGTGAATTGTATGCATGCAAAGGGTTGGGAAAATTAGAAGGGGAAAATAATGTGTGTGTTGGATTGAACTATGATGTTTTTAGGAGCACGAGTGTGTTTACTATTTAAAGTGTTTCCATGCTATGAATGATGGCTGGTGAAATACATGTTTAATATGTGATATTTGTGTACAAGTATGTTAAAGCTATCTAAGTTAAGACTGTGCATTTGAGTTATGTGATTTATGGAAGTATATATATATATATATATTCTTGATTATGGAT